>Ga0207701_10000402_pt1 | contig 44509 bp, 37 predicted proteins | sample KBSSwiSSwithPhiX_FD_184294 | JGI IMG/M metagenome (GOLD analysis project Ga0207701, IMG submission 184294) | Switchgrass rhizosphere bulk soil microbial communities from Kellogg Biological Station, Michigan, USA, with PhiX - S5 (SPAdes) (version 2) | ecosystem: Environmental > Terrestrial >... | reverse complement strand
GGTCTGCCCCCGGTTTGACCCCGGTCTGACCCCGGTCTGACCCCGGTCTGACCCCTAATAGGTCCGGACGATCTTCAGTGCGACCGCGTCGTAGCCTTTTTCTAGGATCTCGTCCGGCTTCAAGATCGCCCGAGACTTCAGCAGCCACGCAACCAGGCCAGTCCACCCCGTTTGATGACTGGCACCGACACCGGCGCCGTTATCGCCGTGGAAGTACTCATAGAACAGGATGAGATCGCGCCAGTAAGGATCGCTCTGGAATTTTTCTGCGCCGCCGTACAACGGACGGCGGCCCTGCCCGTCGCGGAGGAAGATGCTGGAGACGCGCCGTGCGATTTCGTCGGCGATCTGCCATAACGTCAACTCGCGTCCTGATCCCGTCGGACACTCAACCGTGAAGTCGTTGCCGTAGTACGCATACAACTTGCGCAGCGATTGAATCAGAAGCTGATTGACCGGCAGCCAGATCGGGCCGCGCCAGTTCGAGTTTCCGCCAAACAGTCCGGTGGTGGATTCCGCCGGCTCGTAGTCCACGCGGTAGGCATTCCCGGCAACGGTGAACACGTACGGATGGTCGTGGTGATACCGCGAGAGTGCGCGAATACCGAAGTCGCTCAAGAACTCTGACTCATCGAGCATTCGTGCCAGGATCCGTCGAAGTTTGGCCTCATTGACAGGAGAGAGGAGATAGCGGCCCTTGATGCCGGGCTTGGTCCCGTTACTGATGTTGGTCATCAGCACCGGGTTCTCCTGGACGAAGTGCGCCACGCGCCTGGCGAATGTCGGCAGCCGCTCGAGTACGGTCGGTTCGAAGATCGCCGACGCGAAGAGCGGGATCAGTCCGACCATCGAGCGCACCTTGAGCTGAAGCGCGTCACCCCCGGGCATCTTCAGCACGTCGTAGAAGAACCCGTCATCTTCATCCCACAACTCGTCTTCGTTGTCGCCGATGCGATCCATGGCGGCCGCAATGTAGACGAAGTGCTCGAAAAACTTGCAGGCGAGTTCTTCATAGACCGCGTTCTCGAGTGACAGTTCGAGCGCAATCGCCAGCATGTCGAGGCAGAACATCGCCATCCAGCTGGTCCCGTCGGCCTGCTCGATCGTGCCGCCCGTGGGTAGCGGTGAACTGCGATCGAAGACGCCGATGTTGTCGAGCCCGAGAAAGCCTCCGGCGAACACGTTCCGTCCCGCTTCGTCCTTGCGGTTCACCCACCAGGTGAAATTCATCAGCAGCTTGTGGAACTGGCTCTCGAGGAAATCGCGATCGGCGCCGCCTCTGAACGCCTTATCCATCAGATAGATTTCCCAAACGGCCTTGCAGTGCACCGGCGGGTTCACATCGCTGAAGTTCCATTCGTACGCCGGAATCTGTCCGTTGGGATGCAGATACACCTGGTTGGTCATCAGCCGCAGTTGTTCCTTGGCGAAGTCGATATCGACGCGGGCCAGAATCATGCAGTGGAATGCCAGGTCCCACGCCGCGAACCACGGATACTCCCACTTATCCGGCATCGACAGGATGTCGGCGCCGTCGAAATGGAACCACTCACGATTCCGTTTGATCACACGCTGCTGACAATCTGGCGGCAGGGAATCGTCGTGAATCCACTTGTTCACCGGGTAGTAGTAGAACTGCTTGCTCCATAACATGCCGGCAAGCGCCTGGCGAATCACCAGCTGTCCATCCGCGGACAGGTGCGGAGGAATCACCATCGCATAGAACGCATTTGCCTCGTGAATGCGGGTGTTGATCACCTCGTCAAATGTCGCGTCGAACGCCGTCGCCGGCGACGCATCGTCTTCGGTGAGGCGCAGGCGCACCACCTCGGTCGCTCCCGCCGGGACGGTCAGCCGATAGTGCGCCGCGGCTTTTGTTCCGTGTGCGTCTTTTCGGATGGCGTCACGCTGGCCGAGGACGATGAAGTCGTTGATACCGTCCTTGACATAGGGGGATGCGTTCGGCAGCGCGAAGATGCGCTCGGTGTTCGTCTCGTTGTTGGTGAACAGCACGGGTACAGCGCGATCGAGGAGCAGCCACCGATCGGCAAGCGATTCATGCGCAGCGGCGATCGACTGCGGTCCCCCCTGTTTGAGCGATGGCGCGGTCTGCGCGACGCCCGACCACGCCCACGTATTGCGAAACCACAGTGTCGGGAGAAGATCGAGAAGGGCCGGCTCCGGGCCGCGGTTGCAGACGCTGATCCGGATCAGGATGTCTTCGGCCGCCGCTTTCGCGTACTCGACGAAGACATCAAAGTAGCGATCGTCGTCGAAGATCCCGGTATCGAGCAGTTCGTATTCCAGTTCGAGCCGGTTTCGCTTCCGATTCTCGAGGACCAGGTCGGAGTAGGGAAACTCGCGGTGCGGATATTTATACAGGAACTTCATGTACGAATGCGTTGGCGTGCTATCCAGGTAGAAGTAGCATTCCTTGACGTCTTCGCCGTGATTCCCCTCCGCGTTGGTCAGGCCGAACAGCCGTTCCTTCAGAATGGGATCGCGTCCGTTCCACAGCGCCACCGCGAAGCAGAGAAGCTGACGATGGTCGGAGATGCCGGCAATCCCGTCTTCGCCCCATCGATACGCGCGCGATCGCGCCTGATCGTGCGAGAAGTAGTTCCAGGCATCGCCGTTGGGACTATAGTCTTCGCGAACCGTGCCCCATTGCCGCTCGCTCAAGTACGGTCCCCATTTTTTCCACGGCACGTTGTGCGTGCGTGCCTCCCGCAGTCTGGCTTCTTCAGCGTCGTTCAATATCTCCATAGCCGCACAGTCGCACCGGGACACGCGCGTCGAACCGCGCCGGAATGGCGAGTTGAATGGCGCCGGCTGGTGTGTAACTCAGCATATCGTGTCCTGCGGGGCAAAACCGCCTGGGTAATGGAATGAGCCCTTCAAAAGACGTGTCACCACCACCGCCGACTTTGACCTATGCCATGACGCTGCGCGTGGCGGTCGGGAACCCGACCGAATTCGGTGAGGTGCCGCGTGGCCGGCGTCGTGTCATTCCGATTCTCGGCGGCACCTTTGAGGGCGCAAACATTCGCGGCACGGTCGTGCCCGGTGGTGCCGACTGGCAAATCGTCCGCGCCGATGGACTCACCGAACTCGACACGCGCTACACGCTGCAGACAGACAACGGCAGCCTCGTCTACATCCAGAACGCGGGTATCCGCCATGCCCCGCCGGAGATCACCAGGAAACTGCTGGCCGGTGAGCGTGTCGATCCGTCGCAGGTCTACTTCAAGACCGTTCCAACATTCGAGACCTCAGCTCCTGAACTGCAGTGGCTCACACGTGCCATCTTCATCGGCGTCGGCGAGCGCCAGCCGAGCGACGTCATCATTCATGTCTGGAAGGTGGAGTAAGGGCCTTGCTACTCTTCTCCGACAGCCAGCCATGCCATTGACCGAGGGGCCGACCCTCTTCGTTCCCAAGCCTCGGGGCACGTCCATTCTCGATCGGGCGACGACGGGATTTCCTGCCGACTTGCTGGATCGCGTCGCGATTCGCTTCCAGATCCTCTTATGGTTGTATGCCTTCACATTTTTCATGGCGGCGTTCTTTCCCTCGCTGCTCTCTGCCGATCAGCGGCTGCGACTCTTCACCCACCCTGTGAACTGGATTCCGGGAGCGATTTCAATCGCCATGGCGGTATCGGTGGCGGTGACGATTCGCGTCGCCCGGTTACCCCCGTCGGCGGTCACCGTGCTCGCGCTCGTGTTCGAAGTGGTGAGCAGTTACGGGATTGCCGCTGCCGAATTTCTTCAGCCGGCGGCGTTGAATATCCACTCGTCGTGGATCGGCCATTCCTGGGTTTCGGTATGGATGCTGCTGTTCAACGTGGTTGTTCCCACGGTTCCTCGGTACGCGGTCGTGGCCGCGCTCGCCTCTGTGACGTCAGTCCCGGCGATGGTGCGCCTCTCGATCTCATTGTTCCCGCCGGTGTCGCCGCCGAGCAACTCAATGATTTTCTGGGGGTTTGGCTTCCCGTACTTGCTGGTCGTGATCATGGCGTATGTCGGCGCGCGCGTCGTCTACAGCCTCGGCACCGAGGTGACGCGTGCCCGCGAGCTCGGAAGCTATCGACTGGAGCACCGGCTCGGTCGCGGCGGCATGGGAGAAGTGTGGAAGGCAAGCCATCGACTCCTGGCGCGCCCGGCGGCGATCAAACTCATTCGCTCGTCATTTCCCGGAAACCCGGCCGGCATCTCCGAGGATATGCGGCGACGATTCGAGAGAGAAGCGCAGGTGATTGCGCAACTCCGATCGCCGCATACGGTCACGTTGTTCGACTTTGGGATCGCTGAGGAAGGGTCCTTCTACTACGTCATGGAACTGCTCGATGGTGTGGATACCGATGCGCTGATCAAACGCTTCGGACCCATTCCTGCCGAACGGGTCGTCCACATTGTTCGACAGATCTGCCATTCGCTGTCGGAGGCCGATTCGCGTGGCCTCGTCCATCGCGACGTCAAGCCGGCCAACATCTTCCTGTGTCGTTATGGCGAAGACTACGATTTCGTCAAAGTTCTCGATTTCGGACTCGCGAAAGCAACGCATGAAACATCGCCGGAAGCCGAGACGGCGATTACCATCCAGAACGTCGTGCAAGGCACGCCTGCGTTCATTGCACCCGAGCAGGTGCTTGGCGGTGGAGATCTCGACGGTCGCGCTGACATTTACTCCACCGGTTGCGTGGCGTACTGGCTGCTGACAGGCCACCTCGTCTTTGCTGCCGATACGACCATGAAGACGCTTGTCGCGCATGCGCACGCGATCCCTGAGCCTCCGTCGGCACGAACGACATCTCCGATACCGCCGGACCTGGATGCGCTCGTGCTGTCGTGTCTTGCCAAGGATCGCGAACACCGGCCGAGTTCTGCGCGCGTTCTTCTTCAGCGGCTCGATGCCATTCGGCTGGACCAGCCGTGGACCAACCAGCGCGCGCGTGAGTGGTGGACCGCGAATGTGCCGTCCTAGCGAGGATTACTCGCGCGGCGAACAGCGAAAGTGCGTAAACGTGCCCGCCTGACCTTTTCCCCCGCTTTCCCCGGCGACGAAGACGGTGTTGTGGCGATCGATTGCGACGCCCTCGCCCTGGGGCTCCTTCAACTTTGCCAGATCGACGTGAAAGGCCTCCTGCCACCGGCCTTCGAGCAGATCGGATGCAGGGAAAAATCTCAGGGCATCGGGCGATCGCAGCACGGCCCAGCGACCGTCAGCAGAGATGGTCCCATCGGTGATGCGCGCGTCACGATCGCGGGTGTCTCTTGCCGTATCTCCGACGCGTTCGAGACGCACAGTCGTGCCCGCTCGAAGATCTGCGGGGAACCGATAGAGACCGATCGGGCCAGTGTTCCCTTTCGTCACGATATAGATGCGGCCGTCGGGCGAGATGAGCAGCGTTTCGGCATCGTGCGGACCATCCGGATACGCAGCATGAAATGCCTCGGCTCGCGCTGAGGTGTTCGCCGTGGTGTCGGGTTCAGGCACACGATAGATCGTGACGTGATCCCGCTTCGTGTCGTTGTCGCCGATGTCGCCGATGTACAAACACGACGCCGTCCCACAGGGCGCCGACGCAACCGCCTCCCAGTCCTCGGCCGTCGCACCCGAAATCTGGAGCCGTCCGGTCACAGTTCCTCGCTCATCGAGCGCGAACAGTACCGGAGCGCCTGAATCGTTATGTGTCCAGAACCGGCCCGCCACGCGTCCGCTCATGGTGAGTCCACTTGCCTCAGGCACGCCGACTAGCCGCGTCAGCTCGCCCGTTGCCTGACACGCGGCCGGCTGGGGCTGGGCTCGACCGGTGAGTTCCAAGACATTGATCAGCGAGGCGACGAACACGGCCGCCGCAACGGTTCGACCGCGGATGAGGCGACGACAGAAGAGATCGCGGGGTTCCATGCGACAGACCAACGCAATTTCTTTGCCTGTCTGGTGACCGTTCGACGGCGCCATGTGGCGACTAATGCGTCGTTTCCAAATGGCTGGCGTCAACCCGACACGTAAGGTCCGGCGTAAGCGGCCTCGCTTTCGCGTACTGACCGGAGCGGTCGCACGACAGATATCCGCTTGCGGTCAGCGCCGTCAGGACGACATCTGCCTCGTGAATCGAAAGGCCGCACAGCCGCGCAGCCTGAGCGGTTGTCAGGCGCAACCCGGGAAGGTCGCGATACTCAGCCGTGAGACGCGTGACTGCGGTGAAGCACCGATCGAGATTGAAACCCGCCATGGCTTCACCGTACGTCGCACCGCTCGCATAGGCAAATAGATACTTTGATTCATATCGTGTTGTTTTTTCTATAATCGGTTTACATCATCATGCAGTGGCTCAATTACCACCACCTTCTGTACTTCTGGACCGTGGTCCAGGAAGGCGGGGTATCGAGCGCGGCAAGAAAGCTGCGCCTGTCACAGCCGACGATCAGTGCCCAGGTGCGAATGCTGGAGCGAGCGATTGGCGAGCCGCTGTTTGCGAAAAAGGGCCGTGCCCATGTGCTCACCGATGTGGGTCGCGTCGTCTATCGGTATGCTGACGAGATCTTCAGCGTCGGCCGCGAGTTGCTCGAAACGCTCGAAGGACGTTCACCGGGACGGGGAATCCAATTGACGGTCGGCGTCGCCAACGCGGTCCCCAAGCTGCTCGTGTATCGCCTGTTGAGACCGGCGCTGCAACAACCGGAGCCGATTCGTCTCGTTTGCCGCGAAGATAATCCCGAACAACTCATCGGCCAGCTCGCGACCCATGCACTCGATGTGGTCGTCGCCAACACTCCGGCGCCCGGGTACCTCCCGATCAAGGTGTTCAATCACGCCGTCGGCGAATCGGGCACGGCTTTTTTTGCGCCGGCGCCCCTGGCGGCACGGATGCGGCGACGTTTTCCCGCGTCGCTCGAAGACGCGCCGATGGTACTGCCGACGACCAATAGTCCGCTGCGCCGCGCGCTGGAGGAATGGTTCGAACGCGAAGGCGTTCGCCCGCGCGTGCAGGGAGAGTTTGAGGACTCGGCGCTGATGACGGTATTTGGTCAGGCCGTTGGATGCGTCTTTCCCGCGCCGGCAGCAATCGAGCGGGATGTCAGTCGCCTCTACGGTGTCCGCGTCGTCGGAAGAACGGATGCCGTCCGCGAGCGGTATTACGTGATCTCTGCCGAGCGGCGGCTGAGGCATCCGGGCGTCGTCGCAATGACGACGGCTGCCCGCGATCAGTTATTCGGGTAGGCGAGAATTCCTGGCGAACGCTCCTTACCGTGCGGTCAGCTTGAGCAGCTCTTCAAGGTACGTCTTCCATACTGTCGCGATGGTATGCGTGCCGTGGCCGCGCGTATCAGAACTGAACGGGATGACGACGGCGCGCCCCTTGGGAACGCGGGTAATCTCCCGCTCGAGGATTCCAAGTTCCGGCGGATTGATCAGATCGTCAGCGGAATTGATCGCGAGCAACGGGGCGCGAATCTTTTCCAGTGCCGGACCGGGGTCGTAGTCGTGCGACGCTTCGATTTGATACAGCACGTCATTGGCATCGGTCGTCTTGAGCACTGACGCCATCGCGGCGTCGAGGCGGGAATCGCTGAGGTCGAGCGTCGGGAGCTCACGCTGGCGGATCCCCGGATTACTCGACATCAGATAGAGGATTTCCTGTGCGGTGCGCAGACTTGGTGGCTGGGTCGTATAGTTGCCGCCGAGCCATGCCGGATCGTTGCGAATCGCATCGATGATGGTGCGCCGCCAGACGCGATTGCGACCCGAGATCTGCGTCGGCAAACTGGCGAGCGGCATCAGCGCATCCATGAAATCCGGATATTGTTCGCCCCATAGCCACGTGTGCATGCCGCCCATCGACGTCCCCATGACCAGCCGCAGATGGTTGACGCCCAGGCCTTGCGTGACGAGCTGATACTCTGCCTCGATCATGTCGAGGTAGCCGTATCGTGGAAACTTCGCGCGCAGTCCGTCGCTCGGTTTGCTCGACTGCCCGTGACCGATGTCGTCGGGAAGGATGATGAAAAAGCGTGTCGCGTCGAGCAGCGCCCCCGGTCCGAACAGAACACCGCCAAACTCCGAGCGAATGAATTGTGCGCCGCTTCCGCCGGTGCCGTGCATGATGAGGACGGCGTTGCGCACGACACCCGTCGCGTCGCGCTCGGCTTGGCCGAGTGTTCGGTAATGCATACGGAGTTCAGGGAGAACTCCGCCGGAGCGGAACTTGAAGTCCTTCAGGGTGAAGTTTCCTTGCTCCGGCGCCGGAGACTGTGCGGACGCGATCGACGCACACATCAACGCGACGGCGGCGAGGATCAACCTGTTGCGGATCGTCATCGGTTTTCGCCTCGTATAAGAGGAAATGACCGTCAAAGCATACCTGTTGTCGGTGCCTGAGCGAGTGCTCCGAGCCACGATTGGGCTTGGTGCGGGGATGGCCCGCGAAGTGGGAGAGATCGCGCTGCCCGAAGGAGTGCGGCGTAGTCAGCTGTACCAGAACCTCGTCGACACGACGCTCCGGTTCTTGATCGAGCAAGTCGGTGGCCTGGACCGACTCGACATCGACGACGAGTCAGTTCCCGAGAACTTTCTCGCGCGGCGGACTGCCGGCAATGTCGTCGAGGCGCTGGGCATTGTCGCGTTTCGTGCCTCTCCGGTCTGGGTGCTTGCCGCGCTGGCCGATGTGTGCGGAATGGGCCGCCACCTGATCCCGGAGATTTCCGACGCCCTCAAAAAGCAGGGGCTCCTGGAAACGGACGCGCAGTTCACGACTGTCGATGAGATGCTCGATGGACTGGAACAGACGTCCTCGCGATTGGCCGCGACAATCAACACGCCGCCGCTCGACGTCACCGCACTGCGACAAGAATGGCAGGACATTCGCCAGGCGGCTCGCGGATTGCAGCCCGCGAGCCTGCCATCCCGAGAGACGATCACGGGTGTGTGGAACCAACTGAAGGCTGAATCCGCGCGGCAGAATCGATCGGTGTTTGAAACCTCGTCGACGATGGCGCTGTCGGCAGCGCGGTCGATTCCCGACGGTGTGCGTTGGCTTTCCGCTTCTGCCGTGGTTGGCGCAACCCGCACCGGCCACGTCTTCGCTTCGGCACTCCTCGATCACTACAAACAAACACTGGGCGAGATCCGCGAGACCGGCTACCTCACCTATGCGGGGCGACAGATACGTCCATACGTGACAGCGGCAGCGCGTCAGTTCTCGCCGAGCCGCCCTAGTCTTACCGAGCGTCTACTGAAGAAGATCCAGGACCTGAGACGCTAGCGTGCAGTCACCCACAACGCTCGAACGCATCGTGCGCCAAGACCGCCTGTTGATCGGATTTGGTCTCGCGGCGACGATCATTCTCGCGTGGGTCTATTTGGTGCGCGCCGCTGCAGGCATGCAGGCAATGGCGAACGAAGCCGAGATGCATGCGGCGATGGGCATGGCCGACATGCACGCGTGGGGTCTCGCTGACTGGGCCGGTCTGTTCATCATGTGGGCAATCATGATGGTGGCGATGATGCTCCCATCGGCTGCCCCCGTCATCCTCCTGGTTCTCGGCGTCTATAGACGACGGGTCGATCCGCAGGCGCGTTCCGCTGCGTCCGCCTTCATTGCCGGCTATCTCGTGGCATGGACGTTCTTCAGTGTCGCCGCGTCGGTCGCACAGGTCGGCCTTCATCGCCTCGCGCTACTTGCGCCCGACATGCGCTTGAGTTCGTCGGTGTTATCCGGCGTGCTCCTGATCGTCGTCGGACTCTATCAATGGTTGCCAATCAAGAACACCTGTCTGGCGCATTGCCAATCACCAATCGGTTTCCTGTCGCAGTACTGGCGCGAAGGGACAATAGGCGGGTTGTGGCTTGGACTTCGTCACGGCATGTTCTGCGTCGGGTGTTGCTGGCTCCTGATGACGCTGTTGTTTGTCGTTGGCGTGATGAATCTGTTTTGGGTGGCAGGGTTGGCGGTCTTTGTGCTCGTTGAAAAGCTCTGGGCCAGACCGATGCTGTTGACGCGCGTCGCCGGCGTTGCGGCCGTCGCATGGGGCATGTGGCTGTTGAGGTCCGCATGAGGGTCCAAGTCTGCAGCTCGGCTGTCTCTGTTAGACGTCGTTCTATTCAGGCGCACCGGATTGCAGGAACGACCTACACCGTCAAACAGGAGCAGTGATCCACGGCCGTTCTGCCGCGTGCTCTGCTGGCGCGCCAGCCCTTCAACTTATGGTATGGTGCCCGCCTCCAGCCAACGGCATGGCGTCGATCGGCGATGTGCATACGTCTCGAGCGTCCGTGACGGTCTTGTGACAAGCGACCGGACGAGTCCCGATCCGCTCGCGCTCCTGCGCACTATCGTCGACGCTCTCGGCATCGCGGCGACACAGTGCAGCCACGAACTCAAATACCTGTGGGTAAGTGGCAGCTACGCAGACTGGGTAGGACGTCCGGTCCACGAGATTGTCAATCGCGACATCGTTGACGTTATCGGTGCTGGCGCCATGGCATCGATCCGTCCGTATATCGACCGTGTGCTGTCGGGCGACCGCGTCGAGTACGAGGAGGATGTCAGCTTTGCGGGACCTGGACGCCGGCGCATTCATGCCGTCTACACGCCGACGTTCGACGAAGATCACAAGCCCAACGGGTGGGTGGCGGTCGTCACCGACGTCACCGCGAAGCGGGAAACTGAAGGGATTGGCCGCGACGGCGAACTGGCGCGTCAGTTGTTGGCCGCGGTCGTCGAATCGGCCGGCGACGCCATCGTCAGCAAGGATCTCAACAGCATCGTCACATCATGGAACCAGGGCGCCGAGCGGATGTTCGGGTATACGTCGGCCGAGGTCGTCGGCCAATCGATGCGGTTGATCATCCCGGAAAACCGTCAGGCTGAGGAAGACGATCTCGTCGCGAGAATCGGCCGCGGCGAACGCATCAGCCACTTCGAGACCGTCCGCAAACACAAGGACGGCCGGCTCATTCCTGTTTCGCTGACTGTCTCGCCGATCCGCCTGAGTTCCGGCGACATCGTCGGCGCATCGAATATTACCCGCGACATTTCCGATCAAAAACGCGCAGCCGAGCGGTCTGCGTTCCTGTCCGAGGTCGTCTCGGTGCTTGCCGGATCGTTGGCATATGAAACGACGCTCAAGACGATCGCGACGCTGGCCGTACCGTACGCCGCAGATTGGTGTGCGGTCGATATCTGCCGTGAAAGTGGGGTCATCGATCGCCTCGCGGTTGCGCACATCGATCCGTCGAAGATCCGGCTCGCAGAAGAGCTTCGCGCCCGGTATGAAAACCCAGAGGCGCCGTACAGCGTCCCCTACGTGGTGGCTCATGGCACGCCGGCGCTCTTGCCTCGCATCACCGACGAAATGATTGTCGCTTCCGCGGCAGGTGATGAAGAGCGGATCGCACTGATTCGCTCTCTCGGGCTCTTCTCTTACATGTGCGTACCCCTGGTTGCACATGGCAGGACAGTCGGCGCCTTGACGTTTGTGACCAGCGAATCGCAGCGGTCGTACACCGAAGACGATCTCGAATTCGCGAAGGACATCGCGCATCGCGCGGCGATGGCAGTCGAAAACGCGCGCGCCTACGAAGAAGCTCAGCGTGCCAGCCGATTGAAGGATGAGTTCCTCGCCACCTTGTCGCACGAACTCCGTACTCCGCTCAACGCCATCCTCGGCTATTCGCGAATGTTGCGCGCGGCGCTCATTCAACCGGGGCGACAGGACAAGGCACTCGACACGATCGAGCGAAACGCGTCAGCGCTGACGCTCATTGTTGAGGACGTGCTCGACGTGTCGCGCATCGTTTCGGGCAAAGTCCGGCTCGATGTGCAGACGGTCGATCTACCGCAGGTCGTCGAACACGCGGTCGAATCGATCATGCTGGCCGCCAATGCGAAGCAGATACGGGTCCGAACGGTTATCGACCCGCGTGCCGCGCCCGTGTCGGGTGACCCTGGCCGACTGCAACAGATCATGTGGAATCTGCTCTCGAATGCCGTGAAGTTTACGCCGCGCGGCGGGCAGGTCCAGGTGCGCGCCGAACGCGTGAACTCGCATGTCGAGCTCGTCGTGAGCGACACCGGCATCGGCATCGACCCGGCCTTCGTTCCGCATCTTTTTGAACGGTTTCGCCAGGCGGACGCCAGCACGACCCGCGAGCGCGGCGGCCTCGGTCTCGGGTTGGCGATCACCCGCCATCTGGTCGAAATGCACGGCGGCACCATTCACGCTGCCAGCGCGGGCCGCGACACAGGTGCGACGTTTACGGTTCGCCTGCCGCTCATGATTGTGCATCCCATCGCCACGCTGGAGCGTCGCGTTCATCCCCGCGGGCTGTCGGACCAGGCGTTCACCCAGGTGCCCGACCTGAGTGGGTTGCGCATCCTTGCTGTCGACGACGACCGCGACGCGCTCAACATGATCGCGGAAATCCTGGAGGTCGCGGGCGCTGAGGTGACTGGTGTTGATTCGGCAGCCGACGCACTGGTCAGGCTGGATCGCTTTCGGCCCGACGTGATCATTGCCGACATCGGAATGCCGCAGATGGACGGTTTTCAGTTCGTCACCGAACTGCGGCAATCCCCGGACGCAACGCTGCGCGACATTCCCGTGGCGGCGCTGACCGCCTACGCCCGATCGGAGGACCGCGCCAAGGCGCTTCGATCCGGCTTCCAAATTCATCTCGCCAAACCGATCGATCCCGCCGAGTTAATGGCCGCCGTAGCCGCGCTGGCCAAACGGACGGGGTAGCCCGCCTGCGCCAGGGCTACGCGCGGCGAAGCCCCGCCATGAATGTTTGACGTTTACTAGCAATAATTGATGTATAATATTTCTGTAGAAAGGAGTGCACGATGCCGCGAACCGCGCTCCGTCCGGCGGTTTCCGAGGGAGCGGTCGTCACCAAAGCCGCGCTACGCGCGGCCGGACTGCTGGGGCTGTCGAACAAGGTGCTGGCACGCATCGTTGGTCTCTCGGAAGCCAGTGTTTCACGCATGGGTGCGGGAACGTACACTCTGGCCCCCGGCGAGAAACCGTTCGAGCTGGCCGTGTTGTTCGTCCGTTTCTATCGAGCGCTCGACGCCATCGTTCACGGCGATGATGGGGTGGCGCGCGCGTGGCTCTCCAATCCCAACGCCGCGCTCGGCGGAACACCGATCACGGTTATCCAGTCGCTATCGGGACTAGTGCATGCCGTCGCGTACCTGGACGCGCGCCGGGCTCTCATCTGAACGCCGCCGGTTATCAGGCGTCGGCTGGCGCGTCGTCGAAGCGCAGCATCGCGTCTCGACGATGAAACTGGTCGACACCCTCGATGAACAGAGCGCGCTCGAGACACTCATCGAGGGAACCAAACCGCTCATCCCGCCGGACTGCCAGCATCTTCATTACTTACTCGCAACACCATTTCGTTATGGTGCGCCGTATCCGTCGGGCTCCCGCTTCCGCCGCGCCGGGATGACGCCGGGCGTCTTCTACGCCTCGAGAGCGCCTTCGACGGCAATCGCGGAGACGACCTTCCATCGGCTCCTGTTTTTTGCCGACTCACCCGACACACCGTGGCCGCTGGATGCCGGCGACTTGACCGCCTTTTCGGTGCGGTTCCGCACGACAGCCGGTCTCGATCTCACGACGCAGCCATTCGATGCGGATCGGGCGCACTGGACACATCCGACCGACTATGCATTCTGCCAGGCGTTGGCCGACACGGCGCGCGAAGCAGACGTCGAGGTGCTGTTGTCTCGATCCGCGCGCGAGATGGGTGGAGTCAACATTGCACTGTTGGCGTGTCGCGCGTTTTCGCGACCGGAGCCGCTCGAGCGCCAGACCTGGCGTCTCAATCTGAACCCCCACGGCGCCCGCGCCGTGTGTGAGTTTCCCGAGCTCCGACTGGAGTTCACCCGCGATGCCTTCGCCAATGATCCGCGGATCGCCGCACTGAACTGGGAACGCTGACTATTGACCCGTCCCCGACCGGCCGATAGGGACACATATGGGGAACCAAGCTCGATTTGCGGCGGTGGTCGCTGTCGTGGGCATGTGCACGGCAGGATGTAACTTGATCGACAAGTTCAAAGGAAAGAACCCCACCGAACCAAGTTCATCCTCCGCCTCGGTTGGCGATTTTGCCGGAACCTGGGTGACGTCCTCCGCGTCGTTGCCCGCCACGAGCTGCGGTGCGGTGAAGTACACGGTGACCCCGGTGACCGATACATCCGCGAACGTGACATTCGGCGGGACGTGCGCGGGCAATATCGAAGTGAGCGGTAATGGCACAGGAACCGTCTCCGGTTCCACGCTTGGTTGGAACGCCCAGGGAACAGTCACGCAGGGATCGCTCAGCTGCCCGTTCAACTTCACCAACGGCAAAGCGACGCAGGAGTCCAGCGGGATGCGGATCGTTTACAACGGAACGGTTTGCGGCATCCCGGTCACCGGCGACGAAGTTCTGAAGAAACCCTGACCCGCGCCGGCCCGCCGGCCTTCTCGATCCTCGACCAACAATCGAGGCGTATAATCCGGGCGACCGGAGGCCAGCCATGCGCCTGATTCGGACCATTCTGTGTATTGCGCTCGTCGTGTCGCCGTCGCTCCTGTTCGCACAGTCCTACACCGGCACCATCGTCGGGTCGATCAAAGACGCGAGCGGCGCGGTTGTTCCGCACGCGACGATCACGATCACGAATCTGCAAACCAATCGGCAGGAGTCGGTCACCGCGGACCTCGAGGGGCGCTACACATCGCTGCCGCTGCCGCCAGGCGAGTATCGCGTCGAAGCGGAACTCCAGGGATTCCGCCGGGCGGCGCGCGCAAAGGTCACGGTCCAAGTGAGCGCCACGCTGGTCATCGATTTCACCCTCGAGGTAGGGACGCTGAGCGATGCGGTCGAGGTACGCGCCGACGCCACGGCGCTCGAGACGACTACGGGCACCGTTGGCAAACTGGTCGATAACAAGCGCATCCTCGAACTGCCGCTGAATACCCGCAATGTGTATTCGCTGATCTTCCTGACCCCCGGCGTCGCCGGATCGATCGGCAACAACTACAACTCGATGAGTTACACGGTGAACGGGGCGCGGCCGACGATGATGGATACCGTCATTGATGGTGTTACGGCGTCGTTCCCGACCGTCAATGGCTTCACCGGCATTTCGGTATTTCCATCAGTGGACGCGATCCAGGAATTCAAGGTGCTCGGCGCGAACTACCCGGCGGAATATGGCCGCAGCCTCGGAAGCGTTTTGAACGTGGTCTACAAATCTGGCACGAATAGCTTCCATGGAAGCGCGTACGAGTTCTTTCGCGATTCGGCATTCGATGCGAACAGCTATTTTTCGAAGTTGGCCGGTCAGCCGCTTGGCGATTACCGGCGCAGCCAGTTCGGGGGCGTTGCCGGCGGGCCGATTCGACGCAGCCGGACGTTCTTCATGACCTCGTATGAAGGCCTGCGTGAGCGGCGTCTGTCGCAAACCACGACGACCGTTCCCACGCTCGCGCAACGGCAGGGAGACTTCTCTCAGACATTCGCGCAGAATGGCCAGTTGATTCGAATCTTCGACCCGTTCACGACGCGCGCCAATCCGGCGGGCGGCTTCATTCGCGACCAGTTCGGCAACAACGTTATTCCAACCGGCCGGATGGATCCGGTGGCGCGCAACGTCCTGCAGTACTTTCCGCTCCCCAATCAAGCGGGCAACCCGGTCACCGGAGCGCAGAACTACTTCGCCACCGGAACAGCCGAGCTCAACGTCGATAATATCGACGGGCGCGTCGATCATCAGATCTCCGACAAGTCGAAGACGTTCGTCCGCTACTCCTACCGGAAGACCTTCAGCGCACCTGCGACGTTTTTTCCGGAAGACATCGCCATCGCCGAAGGCCGAGTGAACGAGGAAAACCGCGCTCACAATGTCGTCATCGACTACGGTCGGACCGTGTCGAATACGACCGTGCTGAACGCGCGGCTGGGGTTCGCGCGAACGCTCTTCATCTTCGACAATCAGGGACTGGGGTTCAAGCCGTCGAGTCTCGGGTTGCCGGTATCGATCGACGAAAATGTCGATCGCCTGATGTTTCCCCGATTCGGCGTCTCTGGCCAGGTATCGCTCGGTGGCAACGATCACCGTTACAACGCGTTCATGAGTTACACCGCGGCTGCCAGCCTCACCAAGTCGCATGGCAATCACATGCTGAAAGCCGGATTCGAGGGACGGATGTTGCGGGTGAACGTATGGGAAGCCCGCAGCGCCGGGACGTTCAACTTTCGCGCGAACGAGACGCAGGGACCGAATCCCAACACGGCCAGCAGTACCGCTGGCTTCGGGTTCGCGTCATTCCTCCTCGGAACTGGCCAACCGAACGACGTGCTGATTCAGAACTGGAAAAACGTCGCGGCGAACAGCTTCTATTGGGCGGGATACGGCCAGGATGACTGGCGGCTCAATTCCAGACTGACGCTCAACCTCGGGTTGCGGTACGACCTCGACGTTCCGCGGACGGAGCGGTACAACCGGATGAACTACTTCGATCCGATCGCGCCCTCGCCGCTTGCGCAGCAGGTTCCGGGACTGCCCAACCTCAAGGGCGGCGTCGTGTTCGTCGGTGTCGACGGGAACAGTCGGTATCAGTACAACTGGGACACGAACAACATCGCCCCCCGGCTGGGCGCGTCGTATCACGTGAATGAAAAGACGGTGGTGCGCGGCGGCTACAGTCTCGTCTTCGGCCCGTCGAATCAGGGGGCACAGGGCACCGTTGGACCGTTCGGATTCCGCACTGAGAATCTCTGGGTCACGACCATCGACGGCATCACGCCGCTGAACACGCTTCAGAACCCCTATCCAAATGGATTTCTGCCGTCGCCGGGTTCATCTCAGGGGCTGCTGACGCAGGCCGGTGCGAATCTGCAGGCGCCGCTGCAGGACACGCCGTCGCCCTGGACGATTCAGTACAACATCAACGTGCAGCGCGAGCTGCCGTGGCAGATGTTCGTCGAGGTGGCGTACGTGGGAACACGCGGCTACGACCTGTCGTCAGTCGGCGAAAGCGGCCTGAGCCTCAATCAGCTGGATCCACAATATATGTCGCTCGGATCGCAGCTCAATCAGCAAGTACCGAATCCCTTCTACGGCATCGTCAACAACGGTGTGTTGACACAGCCGACCGTCAGTCGCGCGCAGTTGCTGCGGCCGTATCCTCAGTTCACCGACATCATTCCCCTGTATGCCGCCGGCGCGAAGTCGCGGTACAACGCGCTGCAGATTACGGGACGGAAGCGCATGTCGAAGGGGCTGATGTTCGAGGGGTCGTACACTTTCGCGAAGGCGGAAGAAATCGGGATGAGCCACCAGGACAGCTACGATCTCGAGGCGAGCTGGGCGCTCGCCTCGTACGACCTCAACCACCGGTTCGTGATGAGCTATCTCTACGAGCTTCCGATCGGACGGGATCGGCAGTTTTTCTCCGATGCGTCCCCGTTCATCAACGCGATCATCGGCGGGTGGCAGTTCAACGGCATCACGACACTGCAAGCCGGCACGCCGCTGTCGATCACGGCGAACAACACGGCCGGCATTTTCGGCGCGAGAACGCAACCGAATAACAACGGCAACGACCCGAGGCTGAGTGCGCCCATCGAGGAAAGGCTCGGCAAGGCCTTCGACACAAGCGTTTATAGCCAGCCGGCCGCATTCACGTTTGGCAACGAATCCATTTTCTCGCCGCTGCTTCGGGCGCATGGCGTTCGGAACTTCGATCTCTCATTCTTCAAGAACTTTGAACTAAGGCCGGGGATGAAGGCACAGTTCCGCGTCGAGGCGCTCAACGCGTTCAATCGCGTCCAGTTCTCCGCGCCCAACACCAGCGTGACCTCTTCGTCGTTCGGCGTTATTACCGGACAGGCCAATTCACCCAGGCAGCTGCAGTTCGGCCTGAAGCTGTTGTGGTAGGAAACCAATGCTGCGCGCATGCCCTCAATCGGATGGGAGCCCGCCACGAAGTCGCGCGTCAGCGTCCAGTTACGGAACAGGTGTAATTCGCTGAGTCGTCGCTGCTGCCTGCTCCCTTGTAGCGAGCGATTGCTGGGTACGGACAAAGCAAACGAGTCAGTGCGATGCCTTCGGCTGGCGTACTCCCCTTGAATTTCGTGGCGACCAGCGTGGAAGGTGCGATGCCCTGTTCGACCCAGCGGGCGATCGCGGCGCTCATATTCCTCGTCGGATCCTGCTCGGTGGGCGGCAATCCCGGCAGCAGACCGAAACTCGTTGCCCCGGGACCGCCACTGCAGTGCTGAAGCCCAGGCACCATGAACGTTCGAACGAAGGAATCGGTCTGGCTCTGTCCGAGTTTGTCGACGACGCTACGGTGGTAATCCATTGTCGCAATCGGCGGAAGCGCGGCATCGCTCCAGCCGTGAAAGATGATCAGCTTACCGCCTCGTTTCTGGAATGCTCCGAGATCCGGATCGACGGCGTTGAGCACCCGGCCGACGGAATTGTCTGCGGCTTTGAGATCACGCTCCGTGTCGAACGTGCCAACGTCCCATGACTCCTTCTGGTAGACCATGTTCTTGAAGAACTGGGTCGCAAATGCGTACTCGAGACTCGAATCTGGTTTCGCGCCCGACAACCACAGACCCCAGCCTCCGGGACCTGACTCGCCACCCGGCACGAAACCGGGAAAGATCGTCTGCCCTTTGATAGTGCGTAACCCGTCGTACAGCTTCTTCACGGTTGCGACCTGAGACGCCGTCAAACATGAATCGCTCTCCGCGTCACGACAGCGCAACACCGCCGGATCGAATTTGCACGCCGCCGGCTCGGAGACGACTCCATCCTTGACGCCGTCGGACGCATCGCACGCGGTGACCACGGCGGCTTCGATCGCGTCGTACTTCGAAGATGGAACGAACGCCGCGCGATCGCTCGTGGCGACCACGTTCGAGGCGAACAGCGCTGCCGTGCGGGTGAAGTGTGCAGCCGGTGCGCCAGCGATGATGCCGTCGTAATCTCCCGGAAAACGCTGCGCCTCCATCAGCGCTTGACGACCGCCATTGGAACAGCCGGTAAAGTAGGAATGCTTTGCCGCCTCGCCGTAAAAGGTCGCGATCAACGCCTTGGCTTTCTCCGCCGTCTCATGGATGGCGCGGTAGCCGTAGTCGACGATTTTCTCCGGATGGCCAAGCGCCCACTGCGCGTCAGTGCCGCCGCCCTTGTGACCCGTGTCGGTGGACGCCGTCGCGTACCCCGCCTTCATCGCGCTGGCGAGTTGCGGATAGCTGATCTCACCCGCGAACCCGCCGTTTCCAACCCCCTGGTATTTCCCGTTCCAGGTGGACGCCGGCATCCAGACCTCGAATTCGATGTGCGAATCGCTCGAGGGCGCAATGACCCCTTGCACGCGGCAGAATGCCGGTAGCGTCTTGTAGTCAAAGCCGCGTGCATTCGCACTGTTGAACGCGCCACCCTCGACAAGATCGGACGCCGTAATCGTCGTGCTGGGCAACTGCATCGACTTCAGGTGTTCGCACGTCGTCATCCCGCGTGCACCGGTTGGCGCAACCGGCATGGCGAAGTACACGACCGCGACGGCAGCGGAACAGCTTAATAGCGACCTGCAATTGAGGGTGTTCATGGTGTCTTTTGTTCGCATGTTCAGCGAAGAATCTCTGTCAGCACCTTTCCGTCGACGTTCTTTAATTCCACGCCAAGCAGCTCTGCCGCCGTCGGTGTCACATCGACGTTGTCGACGGACTGCAGCTTCACGGCGGACTTGATACCGCGTCCGGACGCGATGAACAGCGCCTGGATTTCGGGGTCAGACGAAACATAGCCATGCGTGCCGAGGCTTCCCTCCGGCGCATCCACGACAGTTTTTTCTCCGGTCGCGCCCGCCGCAAACGAGTAGCCACTCTTCGCGGTGAGGAGCAGCGCGCCGACTTGCCGGTCCGACGACGGCTGCGGCAGGCCAAGCGCTCCGTACTCTGCCGGTTCGACGATCCTGTCAATCCCCTCAAGGCCTGAAATCGCCTGTCGCGCACGGCGCAACAGATCGCCGTCGGGATCCGCCGAGGTTACATACATGAATGCCGAGCCACCTTCCGACACCACATACGCTTTCGTTGCCGTTACCTTGCCGCTTTCGACAGTGATAAGGCCTGCGTCTCTCAACGCAACGTTTGGCAGCACCTGCTTCTGCACGGCCTTGAAACCGTGGTCCGAGACGACAAACAACGTCGTCCTCGCGGTCATGCCGGCATCGTCGAGTGCGTTCAGGACGCGGCCAACCTGTGAATCGAGACGGGCCATCGTGACCATTGCTGCTGGAGTCTTGGGGCCATAGCGATGCTGCATCGAATCAAGCGCGAGCAGATGGAATAGCAGCAGGTTAGGACGATGCGTGCGGAGAATGTGGATCGCGGCGTCGGTCCACACCTCGTCTCTCCAAACGATGTTCTGGCTCGCAAAGCCATCGGCATCCTGCTGAGAGATCGCGCCAGCAGTCACCATCTCGCGTACGATCGACGGTTTCGTTTCGGGCCGCTCGGGACGCTCCGGAAACTCCCAACTGATGGAAGGCGCATTGAGGATGGCGACCCAGTCGACCTGCGCTGCCGTCATTCCGCGATCGTGGACCACATCGTAGAGAGTCGGTACCTGCACCATGTCCTTTTTGTCGCGCCACGGTTCGACTCGCGGAGGGACGTCAGGATCGCGCACGAGGGTGCCGTTGAACAGCACGCCGTGTTTGGCAGGTGTGACACCGGTCACCAGCGACGTGTGGTTCGGCCATGTGACTGTCGGGTTCACCGGGCGCATACCCGCGACGGCACCGTTGGCGGCGAGCCGTCTCAGGTTCGGAACCGGCAAGTACGGATCGTCGAGCGCCCAGCCAGGAAAGCCGTCCAGCGTGATGATGACGACGTGGTTACCGGTTGATGCAGGCGGCTGCTGCGCGATGGCGCCGAGGGCCGCACACAGCACGACAAGCACGACGAGGAGGACAAAGGGCCTTCGGTCCGGCGGTCGCATGGCGCGCATGTTAGCACCAGGCAGCGTTATGATGCGCACATGCTTCGGGCGACTCTGCTGGCGGTCTTGACTGCTATCGCGACCTTTGCACCGAGCGCGCAACCTTCGCCTTCACGTCCCAATATCCTCGTCATCATTGCAGACGACTGGTCCTATCCACACGCCGGCGCACTCGGCGACAAGGTGGTGAAAACTCCGACCTTCGACCGGATCGCGCGTGAAGGTGTGCTGTTCAGGAATGCGTTCGTTGCCGCACCGTCGTGCACGCCGTCCCGCGCGTCGCTGCTGACGGGCCGCGCTGTTCACCAACTCGAGGAAGGTGGCAACCTGTGGAGCTTTCTCCCATCCAAGTTCGCCACCTATCCGGACCTGCTCGAGGCTGCCGGCTATAGCGTCGGATTTACAAGGAAGGGATGGGGGCCCGGCGATTTCAAAGCGGGAGGACGATCACGGAACCCTGCCGGAGATCAATTCGCGAGCTTTGCCGACTTCTACAAGCAGGCATCGAAGGACAAGCCCTTCGCGTTCTGGTTTGGCTCACAGGATCCCCATCGCCCGTACGAAGAGGGCAGCGGCGCACGTTCGGGAATGAACGCGGCGGACGTCAATGTACCGCGCTTCCTCGCGGACACGCCGGAGACGCGCAGTGACATCCTCGATTACTACTTCGAGGTTCAGCGCCTCGATCGCGAAGCCGGAGAGATCGTCGCGACGCTCGAGGCAGCGGGGCAGTTGGACAATACGGTGATCATCTTCACGTCCGACAACGGCATGCCGTTTCCACGAGCCAAGGCCAATCTGTACGACGCCGGCACGCATGTGCCGCTCGCGATTCGATTTCCGTCCAAGGCGAAATCGCGGCGTACGGTCGACGACTTCGTTGTGCTGACCGATTTGGCGCCGACGATCCTCGAAGCGGCCGGTTTGAAACCGCCGGCCGAGATGACCGGCCGTACTCTCATGCCGTGGCTCGCCGGCAACACGCAGCCCGGCCGCGAACGGGTATTCCTCGAACGCGAGCGTCATGCCCAGGTCCGCCGCGGCGATCTCGGTTATCCGGCGCGCGCGATCCGCACGAAGGAATTCCTCTATATCTGGAACATCCATCCGGACCGCTGGCCTGCGGGCGATCCCGAGATGTATGTGTCGGTCGGCCCGTTCGGCGATATCGATGGTGGGCCGACGAAGGATCTACTGCTCCAGCGCCGCGACGATTCAGCGATCGCTCGTTATTTCACTCTCGCGACCGCCAAGCGCCCCGAAGAAGAACTGTACGATCTGCGTAAGGATCCAGATCAGCTCCAAAACGTGGCTGCGCGGTCGGAGTACACGGAGCCGAAGCGCAGTCTGCATACCGCGCTGCTGAACTGGATGCGTGACACGCACGATCCGCGAGCAACCAGGAGCGCGGATCCGTGGGATCGTTACCCGTACTTCGGCCCTCCTGGCCGAGATCGGTAAGGAGATGGCGATGAGAAGACTCGCATTTCTGCTCGCGTGCGTCAGCCTGGCCGCGCCTGCGGCGGCGCAGGATCTGCGTCTCGGGCTGGTCGGCACCGACACGTCACATGTAACGGGCTTCGCGTCGGTCTTCAACGATCCGGCTTCGCCGCAGCATGTTCCCGGAGCGCGGATCGTCGCCGCCTACCGCGGTGGCAGTCCGGATCTGCCCTCGAGCCGCGATCGCATCGACAACTTCACCGCGCAGCTGAAGGACAAGTACGGCGTCGAAATCGTCGGGAGCATTGCTGAACTCTGTGCGCGTGTCGACGGCGTGCTGTTGACCAGCGTCGATGGTCGGGTGCACCTCGCACAGGCGCGCGAGATTATTGCGGCAAGGAAACCGATGTTCATCGACAAGCCGTTGGCATCGACGCTCGACGATGCGCGGGAGATTGCTCGGCTGGCGAAAGCTTCCGGCGTTGCGTGGTTCAGCACGTCGACGCTCCGTTACGGCGTGACCGCGCTGAAGACCGGGGATATCACGGGCGTAGACGTTTGGGGCCCTGGCCCGCTCGAGGAACACCACCAGCTCGATCTGTCGTGGTACGCGATTCATGAAGCGGAGATGGTCTTTACGATCCTCGGCCGCGGCTGTGAGGAAGTCACGCGCATCGCCACGCCCGACGCCGACGTCGTGACCTGCCGCTGGAGCGACGGACGAATTGGCACGATGCGCGCCTTGCGCCCTTCGGCGGAATACGGCGCCGTCGTCTTTCGCAAGAACGCGAAACGGCAGGAAGTCGAGATGAAGACGATCGTGTCGAGCACGCGCACCCTCGACGAGGAAATCGTCAAGTTCTTTCACACCAGGGTTCCGCCGGTTCCCAATGAGGACACGCTGGAGCTGATAGCGTTTCTCGATGCGGCGCAGAGAAGCAAGGAGGCTGCGGGTAAGCCGATGCGTCTACGCTAGAGCGGCGGAGGAATCAATGCTTGCCGCCACGCGCCTCGATTAAACGGATCGACTCGTTGCTCACAAAAACCTTCGCGTGATACTGCTCGCCCCAGCCGAGCGGCGTCACGTTGCGGTACTCGCGCAGCGGGCCGCCGCCGTGTCCCTCCTCGAGGCGGGTCCGCAATGACGCGCGAATATTGGGGGCGGCGCCGCGGTCGAGCAGGAGCCGCGTGAAGCGGGCGTCGTCGGGCTGTCCCTTGCCATAGTTCACCCAGAAATTGTGCTGCGACACGACCGTCGAAAACAGCGCGGTGTACCCACCGAAGCCGTCGCTGTCAATTGCGGCGCGCACGTCTGGATCCATGCCACGGTCAAGCAACCACTCCGCGATCTCCACCTCGTCGAAGTAAGCGGCGATATGCAGGAGGGTCGTCGCGTGAATCGGTGTGCCCTGTGCTGTGTACGGCTCGCGAGAGCAGGCTGGTGCAAGCGGGAAGATGTCGGTGATGTCGAACGTACGCGCGAGGAGATCTGGATCACGCGCGAGGTGCGTGGCGAGTAGATCGATGCGCCCGCGATGCAGCGCCATCACTGGCGTATCGGGAGGCTCGAAGCCATGTTCGACATACAACTCCAGAATGCGGTGCTTGGCGGGCGGGTTCCGACTGTCAGTCCCGAGAAGATGCTCCATGGTGTTTGCATCCACGCCGTCAGGCCCCGCGACGCGCGCGCCGAGGGTAAGCATGGCCGCGGTTCCTTCGACGCTCAGCGTGTACGCGGGACCGGCGAGCGATCCCGTGTGGACGGGCGGCCGGCCCGCCATGTCATAAATCATGTGCAAGGTGTTTGTCTTGCCCTGCAGCGCGGCCCGTCCAGCCGCCGATTCCAAGTCCCGAGCGCCGCGCTGATGTAAGAACCGGATGATGGCGTCGCGACCAAGGTTCGCGGCATACGTCATCGGCGGCCCCCAGTTGCTGTCGGTGCGAATCAGGACGTGCTCACGAATGAGCGCCGGGTTTTGCGTGATGAGGGCGCGGACCGAGTCGAGATCATCGCGCCAGATCGCCTCCGCGAGCTGCACCGCGTGGACAAGCCTCGTCCAGCTCGACACGCCGTAGCTGCGTGCCAGCACGAGGTGCGCGTCGGCCAACTTTGCCGCAGAAGGTTCGATCGGTTCCGGATGATGCTCGTGCAATTCGGCGATCGCATTCGGATCGCCGGTGTGAACGGCGTGGAGGAATTCCTTGGCCTGACGCTGAAGCTGTTCCAGGTGAGGCCGCACGGGCAAGCGACGCGCGGGCATGACGAGCCTCCTTCAACAAGCCCGGGGTCCGCTGGCGTCGGGCAAAGGAGGTTCGGCAATGGCGTCCGAACGTCTGTTTCGATCTCAGGTGGACTCAGTCCTCTCCGCGGACGGGAGGCGCCCTGTAACGCCCGCCTCCAACCGTATCACCGAGCGTGACACCGATACAACGGCGAGTCCGGGTCAGTCAGCGAGGGGCGAGACCAGCGGCAGGGCGCCGCTGATGCCAGTCCGTCGCCTGGCCGATCACGCGGCGCACCGCCTCGACCGCGTCCCCGGCCCCGCGCATGCCCACTAAACCATAAGTCGGCTTGAGACCGACGATTCCGCAGTAAGCGGAAGGTACGCGGATCGAGCCGCCTGCATCGGTGCCCACTGATCCAAAAGAGAGGCGCGGCATCACGCCGGCAGCGGATCCGCCGGAAGAACCGCCGGCGATTCGATCAGGTTGCCACGGGTTATGAACCGGGGCCGAAATGGCTGACAGCCGCCGTCGTACCGAAGGCGAGTTCGTGCAAGTTTTCCTTGCCGAGGATGACAGCGCCCGCGAGCGTAGTCCTTACGTTTGCCGTGTCGATGTTGTCTTTGATTCCCACCGGGATCCCGTGGAGAGGACCGCGCCATCGACCACGTTGCACATCTCCTTCGGCTTCACGCGCCTGCGCCATTGCCTGATCGGCAGTCACGGTGATGAAGGCGTTCAGCGTAGGGTTCAGCTGCTCAATCCGCTCCCGAGATCCCGGCTGTCACAAAGGATCTCCGTGACCAGCGATGTGGCGAAGAGATGAAATCCCAGGGCGCGCGGTTCATCTTGTGATCTTCAGCGAACACCGGAGTTCGACAGGCGAAGCCGCTCGATTAATATACGCGAATGGATTCACTCATGCGCGACCTGCGCCACGGGCTGCGACGAGTCGTCGCGGCACCCGGATTCGCAGCCATTGCGGTTCTCACGCTTGCCCTCGGCATCGGCGCGAACGTGGCAATCTTCACCGTCGTCAACGCCGTCCTGATCCGGCCGCTGCCGTTTCCAAATCCCGACCGTCTCGTGCGCATCGCCGCCGATGCGCGCGCGACGAATGGCCGCAACATCGGCATCTCGCAGCCCGAGCTGGACGATCTCAGCAACCGCGCCGGCGTCTTCGAGGGGGTCACCGCGGTATGGCCGGTGAGTGCGTCGATGCTCGGGGGCGAGCGGCCGGAACGCGTCGAGGTGCTCGCCACCAGCGCGAACTACTTTCAGTTGCTCGGGGCCAGCGCCGAGATCGGTCGTGTCTACGGACCCGGCGACGCAGTGCCAGGCTTCTCCGAGGCGGTGGTGATCAGCGACGGGCTGTGGCGCCGCGCGTTCGGTGCCGCCCCCGACATCGTCGGGCGCAAGGTCGTCATGGATACTGACCCCTACACTGTGGTTGGTGTCATGCCGCGCAACTTCCGTCATCCCGGCGAGACGGTGCGCGGTGACGTAGATGTGTGGAGCGCTTGCGGTTTCGCTGCGGCGCCGTTTAGCAGTCCTCCGCAGCGTCAACAGAACTTCATCCCTGGTGTGATGGGACGGCTGAAGCCTGGCATCTCGCTGGAGCAGGGGCAGGATCGTCTCGACGCGCTCTCGGCGGAGTTGCGGGCAGCGTATCCGACCAACTATCCGGCAAACACGCAGTGGGCGTTACGGCTCGACGGCGTGCAGAGCGAGTTGACCAATCGGATCCGGCCAACGCTGAGCGTATTGATGGGAGCCGTGGTGTTGCTACTCGCGCTCGCGTGTGTGAACGTCGCCAATCTCACGCTCGCCCGCGCATCGAGCCGGGTGCGCGAAATCGCGGTGCGAAGGGCACTCGGTGCGACACGGGCCCGGCTCGTGTGCCAATTGCTCGTCGAAAGCGTGGTCGTCGCGATCGCCGGCGGAGCCGCCGCACTTGCGGCGCTCGCGTGGTCGAAAGACTGGATCGTCCGCATGATGCCAACCGATCTGCCGCGGCTCACAGAGGTGCGCTTCGACGGCGGCATGGTCGCGACCAGCCTGGTGTTGTCGATTGTCGCAGGTGTGGCGTTCGGTATCGTGCCAGCGATCCAGGTGTCGGGTGTCAATCCTGGCGATAACCTGAAGGAGGCGGGTCGAGGGCTCGGCGAAGGACGCCGCGAGCGAAGATTCCGGAGCGGCCTTGTTGCCGCAGAAATCGCAATCTCGCTGGTGCTGCTCGTCGGTGCCGGGCTGCTCGTCCGCAGCTTCTGGAGCATGTTGCAGGTGAATCCCGGCCTCGATCCCTCGCGCGTTGGTTTCGCGCAGATCTGGATTCCCGTCCCGAATGATCCGACGAAGAATCCGTATTCGACGCCGGCGCAACGCAACGCCTACATCAACGAAGTGCTGCGCCGTGTCGGCGAACTGCCGGGCATCGAGTCGGTGGCGATGAGCACCAGCAACCGCACGCCGTTCAGCGGATCGGGCGTGACGCAGCGTTTCACCTTCGTCGGGGAGTCGACCGCACCAGCCGACGTGCGGCGTGCCCAGTTCCAGATCGCAAGCCCCGATTACTTCGCCACGCTGAAGTCTCCAGTCCTCAGTGGCCGCGCATTCACGACCGCCGATACTGCCGGAAGCGAACCGGTCGTCATCGTCAATGAAACGCTGGCGAAAACGCAGTCTCCAGGCAAAGACGTCGTTGGCCGCAGCATCGCGGTGGGTCGCCAATCCGCCCGGATTGTCGGCGTCGTTGCCGACATCCACGACGATGGCCTCGACATACCGGTCGCATCACGAGTCTATTTCCCGCTGTTGCAGCGATCCAACAACGCGCTCACGGTCTTTTATCGATCGACCACGGATCCGGCATCGCTGAATACCGAAGTCGAGCGCGCGATTCACGCGGTGGATTCGACGCTGCCGGTATTTGGACAGCGGACGATGGAAGACCTGTTAGCCGACTCAATGACTCGTCGCAAGGTCGTGTTGTCGTTGATGGGCGCTTTCGGTGTTGTCGCGCTGCTGCTCGCCGCCATCGGCACCTACGGCGTAATGAGCGTGGCGGCGAACCAGCGGGTGCGCGAAATCGGCATTCGGATGGCGCTCGGCGCGCAGCGGCGCGACATCGAACGGCTGATCGTTCGCCCCGGGCTCGTTCTCGCTGTCGCTGGCGTCGCCGCGGGGGTCGCCACGGCGGCGTTGCTTGCGCGTCTCATGAGCGCCGTGCTGTTCGCGGTCGCGTCAACCGACGTGATGACCTACGCGGCGGTGTCGCTGCTGCTGATCGCCGTCACATTGATGGCCTGTTATGTTCCGGCGAGGCGCGCGACGAAGCAGGATCCGTTGACCGCACTTCGCACTGAATAGTCACATTCTGTGACTGTGGGGGCCCACCCAAGAACAGGAGAAACGGGAGAAACGGGAGCGATACATGGCTGAATCCGCGTACTCGTCAACGCAGACCACCCAGTGCCCGGTTGGACTCCTTATCAACTTCAACGTGACACTCTTGAAACATGGCATACGGAAGGTTGTTCGGCCCGACTTATACAAGAAGAAATCTCCCGTTTCTCCCGTTTCCCCTGTTTGACCCCGTCGTATCAGCGCAGACTGCTATACCAGGCGCGCCATGCGGTGGCATCGTGAGGCAGGTTCGCGCCGGTGATGTCGCGGAGCGCCTGGAACACCCAACTGCGCGTCTGGTCATCGAGCGCACCATCACCGGCGAAATCGAGCAAACGAGGCACTGCGCGCATTCGCTGTTCTTTATTGAGCATGCCCGACTGTGCCAGGCTACACGCCGCGCGTTCGCGGATCATTGGCGATGGGTCGTCGTGGAAGATATTCAGCAGCGGGTCGATCACATCGTCGGTCGCCAGGTACGCAAGTCCTTCGACGGCCCAGTAGCGGATGTTCACGTTCTGATCGCCCACCGAGGCAAAGATGATGGACGCAATCCGCGACTGCTCGACGCCGCGTCCACCGATGAGACCGAGATCCCATAGTGCGTTCGCTCGCGGTCCCTGGTCGCCGGTACGCGCGATCGGTTCGAGACGATCGACTGTCTCGGTGTTCTTCTCCAGTTTGCGCGTCAGGATGTCGATCTCGACGGCGGCAGCGCGCACGCGGAGATCGTCGGAATTGATCGCCATGCGGAAGAGATTTTCGAACCGCTCGCCGGGCTCAATCCGGCCTCGCCAGGCTGGTAGCCGCGACTCGATCTGCCTGGTTGCTCCCTCGTAATGATTCACGGCCCGTTCGAGCAGGAACTCGGCCTGCTCTTGCGGTGTCATCGAGTCGAGCGCTTCGAGGTGGTGTGCCGACAACACGTTCGCACTGGCTGGCTCGGGCTTGCCGTGCAGGCTCAGGACTCTCGCGATCTGGTCCCACGCCGCGCGCGCGGACGCGCTGCTCGCCAGCAGCACGCCAGCGAGTGCGACAAGAGCTATAGCAAAGGGCGCACGATTGCGTTCCGGGCCGGTCGGCTGCATGGAGAAATCCGCCAGGGATCGAGCAACCACGGTGCCACCGGGCGGCTGCGATAACTATCTGAGACGACGCGGCTTTTTGCAGCGACGCCCGGCGCGCGATCCGGAATGGGACGTGCGGATTACGGAGTTCGCAGGTGATCTCATCGACATGTTCGACCGATTGTAGCGACGGCTTGGCAGATTCTCTTGTGCGCTTCCCTGGTCCCGAGTATAAGAACCACACCGGCACTCAATTGGCCCCCGCGACTTCAATCCGGCTCCCTAGTTGGAGGTCTCAATGACGAGATGTATGGCACTCCTCGTCGGTGTCATTCTGGCGATCGCCCCATCGGCGTTGGCCCAGACGCAGATCACGACCGGCGTCATTCAGGGCACGGTAACCGATCAAAGCGGCGCGCTAGTCCCGGGTGGCAACGTCGAGGTAAGAAATAGCGACACCAATTCTACCCGCGCGCAGACCACCGGCGCGGACGGTCGTTTCGTGTTTGTGCAGCTCCGCCCCGGCCGCTATACGCTGACGGTCACTCTGCAGGGCTTCGCGACACACGTGCAAAAGGACATGGACCTCACGGTGGGGCAGGCGATCACGCTGAATCCCGTGTTGAAGGTGTCAGGAGCAGCGGAGACGGTCACCGTCACCGGTTCGTCGCTCATCGACGTCACGCGGACGGAGGTCAGCAACACCCTCAATGAAACCACCGTCAGCACCACGCCCATTCTTGGACGCAAGTTCGAGGATCTGCTTACGCTCACTCCCGGCGTGAGCGTCGTCCAGGGGCCGGACGGCGACGAGATCACGTTCAGTGGACAACGAGGCATGTACAACAACATCAGCCTCGATGGCGGCGACTACAACAACGGGTTCTTCGGCGAGCAGCTTGGCGGCCAGCGCGCGGCGATCGACATCACGTTGGAGGCGGTGAAGGAATTCCAGGTCGTGGCCAGTGGCGCGAACGCGGAGTTCGGCCGCACGGCGAGCGGCGTCGTTAACGTCATCACCAAGTCGGGTACAAACGACGTACACGGCAGCATTTTCCATTTCCAGCGCCTCGAAGGACTGACCGCGGACGCTTCGGACGGAACGCCGCCGACCGACTTCCACCGCGAGCAGTTCGGCGGAACGGTGGGCGGGCCGATCAAGCGGGACAAGGCGTTCTACTTCTTGGCTCTGGAGCACATCAACGAGAACCTCCAGCGGGCCAATCTGAGTCAACCCCTCGGCACGTGCAGTGTCGACGTGCCGGTCATTACGAACCCCGCGCACGAAGCGTTGATCAACGGCAACACCGAATGCCAGCGCCGGGCGCTGCTCAATTTCTTCCGCACGAGCCGGAACCAGGAGGAAGGCGACCCGATCGACCACACCATCGACAACACGGCCATCCTGGGAAAGGTCGATGCCGCGCTCACCCCCGCCAACAACCTGAGCGCGTCCTACAACTTCGATTACTCAAACAACGAGAACCAGACGTTTGATGTGGGCACCTACGGTAATTCCGCCAATGGCATCGAAGGGCCGTCGAAGATTGGCGTTCTCAACGTGAATTTTCTGTCGACGCTGTCTTCGAACAAGTTCAATGAATTCCATGTGACCTACGCGCGTGAATTGCGTCCACGCAACGCGGTCGAATCCAACGTGCCGGCGGACACGGGAATGGGCGATCCCGCCTTTCGCTTCGGCCATCCGTACTTTCTCGGTCCCAGCGTCGACGAAACGCTCTGGCGTACGCAGATCAAAAACAACCTGTCCATGGTGTCGGGACAACACACGTTCAAAGTAGGAGGCGAGTGGCTTCACACCGTGAACGACCAGGTCTTCCGTGGCTTTTTCGAGGGGCGATACCTGTTCAGCACGGTGAGTGGTTTCCTGCGCTATGCCTCGCCTGCGGCAGCCGGCGGCTTTGGTCCTAACGCTGTCGCTTGCTCAAACGGCTCGTGGGTTACCAGTCCCACGCCATGCCCGGCGGGCAGCACGCTGGCCGGAACACCGCTACTCCTTTACATCCAGGAGACCGGGACTGGCTTTCCCAATGTTGATCCGCCCGGGAAATCGCTCCTCGTCAACGAAGACCTGGCGCTGTTCGCTCAAGATCAATGGCGGGTCCGTCCCAATGTGACGATGAACTACGGGCTTCGATGGGACGCGCAAGTGATGGCGGATACCGTGGATCCGGCGACGACCGCTTATGCGTCGTTCGTGAAGAACCCGGCGTTTCTATCGGACGGTACGATTCCAAATCAACTGAAACAGTTCCAGCCGCGGTTTGGCATCTCTTGGGATGTCAAGTCGAACAGTCGAACCGTCGTCCGCGCAAACGCCGGCCTGTATTACGCGCGGAACAACATGCTGAGTCAGGCCGGGTCCGTCACCGCCAACGGACTTCAGAATCAGGGAGCGGTTCGCGGCCTCGTCACCGGTCTCGTTCCAGGGGTGGTTCCCATGCCGACGTGGCCGGGCCTCGTCGAGATCCCGCCGCTTCCGTCTGGCCAGTTTCCGCTATTCACCGCCGTACGCGTCACCGCGTCTGATTACCACAATCCGAAGATCGGGACCGTCAACGCTGCGCTCGAACAGGCGCTGGCGCCAGACTGGTCTTTGTATCTCGACTTCACCTGGTCGAAGGGCGTCGATTTGAGTCAGTTTCTCAACATCAATACTGGAGGCCGAGGAGCGCCGTTCAGCCCGCAGCTGAGTGACGTCTTCGTTCACACGAGCCTCGCGCACGCTCTCTACCGCGGCGCCACGTTTGCGGTCCGCAAGCGCTTCTCACGTGGCTACCAGCTCGAGGCGAATTACGTGCTTTCGAAGGACATGGACACCGACTCTAGCGAGCGCGATCCCTTTACCGACCGCAGCTTCGATCTGCCACTATCCGAGTTAGATCGCCTCTACGCGCCGTCCGACCGGGATATCCGCCACAAGTTCAACCTGTTCGCATACGGCAATCTGCCAGCGGGAATCATCGGTAACTCTCGAATACAGGCGCGCTCCGCACAGCCAATCACGCCGGCGGGGGGCGGTCCCGAGCAGCGCAACAGCATCCGGAAGGACAACGAGTTCTTCACGTTAGACTGGCGAATCATGCGCCCCTTCAGGTTCGGTAACCGCTACGAGTTGATTCCGACACTCGAGATGTTCAACACATTCAACAACAAGAACAACATCAATCCGCTGGTGACGCCGGCGCTGTTCAACTTCGATGGGTTCCTGCGTCTTGGCGTGGGAGATCCACGTCAAGTCCAGCTGTCGGCAAAGTTCGTGTTCTAAAGTTCGCGGCGACGAGCGCTCCGCCTGGTGGCAGGCGTGCAGCTCCTACTGCAGAATAGAACAGCTGGTGACTAAGTTGTGCGCGCGTGAGCCGTCTCTCCCGACGCCGCGCAGCAACTCCTCGAACGTTTGGAGAGGTACGCGGTTTCCGCGTGCGCCGACTTGCGGGATGCTTGCCCAGCGGTCCTCGCCGGGTACGCATAACTCGGGATGATCGAACGGCGCGCGCTCGAAACGCACCCGTTCGTCCGTCAGCGCCTTCAGGAGCGCTGGCATGGCGATTCGATCCATCGGATGTGGTCCCCACACGAGCAAACTGGGTGTCGGGTAATCGCCAGCGGTCGTGTAGAACTCGATGACCTGCTCCAGTGTGGACTTGCTGCCGGTGTGAAAGTAAGGACCTGTGAGCTCCACATTTCGGAGATTTGGAGTCTTGAACATCCCGCGCATCCACGTCGCGGCCTGTGGACGGTTTCGTGCAGTGGTCGACAGAAAGTTGCCGAACGGATCCCGCGCTCCAAGGCCAGAGTCGTTGTCCGTCGGTTCGACTCCTGTAAAGAAAAAACCGGCGTCGGGCCCGAGGGCGGCGTAATCTTTCGACCCGCGAACCGCAACCGGCGTGGCGAGTGTCAGTTCGGGCTCCACGTGACAGGATGCACACCTGTGTTGTCGGAACAAGCCCAGGCCAATCTGTTGAACGAACGTCAGCGCCTTTGCGTCGCCACTCGCATACCGATCGTACGGTGAAGCATCAGCGACGAGCGTTGATTCGTACGCTTGAACTGCCAGGCCGAAGAAAAGCGAGAAATTGAATTCAGCCTGGGTAAACTCGCTGTCCGCGGAGGCCGCTCCACCCTCGACGCGACCACCGGCACTCACCAATTCCTTTGAGCGCCAGTATTCTGGTTTGAAAGCGGCTTGGATCAATTCCAGATACGTCAATGCCGGCGACAAACCGCGCTTCGCATCACCGACGAACGGTCCCAACACGCTGTCGTCCGACGCGACCCGCTGTTTGGCCAGAGGGCGGGCAGACAACATTCGCTTCCCGATAGTGGGCCACGAACGACCCTCGTATGACATCTCCTTCGAGTTGATTGGTGGGTCCACGGCTTGCGACGCCAGGCCCGCGTCTTCGATACGCACGCTGCTTGCCGTGAGCTGGCCGCGGTCTTCGACCAGGATGAATGCCGTCGGATCGTCTTCGCCGTATGAAGTTCGGCCGTTGAAGGTATTACTGGCGCGACCGTCCCAAAACAGACGGTAGTACTGGACAGCATTAATGACGCTGGGGGCGTTGCGCGAAGCGACCTGCCGCGTTCGTTTCTGAGACGGAGCGCTCCCTTCTGCCGAAAGTGGCGCACCGGTGTCGGGAAGACCGTCTCGTCCGATCGCCACAAAACGTCGCGCATGAATACCGGCCGACGCGACCCGATACCCCGAATTCATTGCTGCTCGAGCAAACGGAAAATCCGCTGATTTCAGAAGCCTGGGAGAAGGTAGTGGAGCTTTGATCGAGGAGCCTTGATTGAACAGTCGGTGGTCCGCACCAGCATGAAAATGACAGGACGCACACGCAACGCTGCTGTCGCTCGAAAGCTGCATATCCCAGAACAGGGCCTTGCCGAGCGCGACGAGCGCTCGCTCGTCTCCAATGTAGTCGGGTGGCTTTGAGACCTGAACTACGGAATCAGTGTTGAGTGATGGCGAAGCTGGATTGTCAGGTGCGACGGCTCTCTGGCCGCCGATGGCGAGGGTGGTAACCAGACAGCCAACGTGAAGCCACTGGCGAATGGAGTTGCTCCTTAGCGCTCATGATACGCCTTTTGGCGTACCTACTGCAGCCCGCCGCGAACCGACGTGATCCGCTGGGTGTTGAAACCGAGCCAGTGCATGCGCCCGATGTAGCGTGCGTGCTCCACTTTGATGCAACGATCCATGATCACCGACACGCCGCCCGCTTCGGCGATGCGCGCGCCCTCTTCGTTGATGACGCCAAACTGGCACCACAGGCTACCGGCGTGAATCTTGACCGCTTCCTCTGCAATCGCTGGTAGGGCATCCGGAGCGCGGAAGACGTTGACGACGTCAATCGGGACCGGCACATCGACAAGACTCTTGAAACTCTTCTCGCCGAGAATGTCCGCCTCGCGCGGGTTGACCGGGATCACGTGGTAGCCATGCCGGCGCAAGTAATAACCCACGAAGTAGCTCGCGCGCAGCTCGTTCTTCGACAGGCCGACGATGGCGATGGTCTTTGCGTTATACAGCACGCGTTGGATCGTCAGCGGGTCCTGATAACGCGCGAGATCGAATGTCGTCGACGGTGTCATGCGATGGCCACTCCCTTTGCGGCGCCCGCGGTCACGCGTGCGAATCCCTGCTCGAGATCCCAGATCAAATCCTCGACCGACTCCGTGCCGACCGACAGACGAATCGTGCCCGGACCGACACCTGCTGCCTGCAGCTCGTCGTCGTTGAGTTGGCGGTGGGTCGTGCTCGCGGGATGAATGATGAGGCTCTTCGAATCGCCGACGTTCGCCAGGTGCGACCAGAGCGTGACGCCGCGAATGAAGTCCTGTCCGCCCGCCCGTCCACCAACGCAGTCGAACGAGAACACCGCCCCAGCGCCGCGTGGCAGGTACTTGTCAACGACCTGACGATAGCGGCTCGTCGGGAGGCCGGGGTACGTCACATTTGATGCCAGCGCGTGCTGCTCGAGGTAGTTCGCAACGGCAAGGCTGTTCTCGACGTGACGATCCATTCGCAGCGACAGCGTCTCGAGTCCCTGCAGGAACAGGAACGCATTGAAGGGGCTCATCGCGGCGCCAAGGTCCCTCAGCGTTTCGGCGCGGAGCTTCATCACGTAGCCGTATGTGCCGAATGTCTCGTGGAATTGCAGCCCGTGGTACGCCGGAGATGGATCCGCGATCACAGGAAACCGTCCATTCGACCAGTTGAATGCCCCGGAGTCGACGACCACCCCGCCGATGCTCGTGCCGTGGCCACCGATGAATTTCGTTGCCGAGTGCACAACGATATCGGCTCCCCATTCGATCGGGCGGCAGAGGTACGGAGTCGCGAACGTGTTATCGACGATCAGCGGGATCTGATTCGCGCGCGCGATCGATGCCACGCCCTCGATATCGAGAACGTTACCCGCAGGGTTGCCAATCGTTTCCCCATACAGAACTTTGGTGTTCTCGCGAATCGCCCCGCGCCATGCGGCCGGATCATCAGGATCGACCCACGTCAGCGCGACATTCATCTTGCGCAGCAGGTGCTTGAACTGGTTCACCGTGCCGCCGTAGAGCGCCGACGACGACACCACGTGATCGCCGGGTTGCAGGAGCGTGAACAGGGCGGCCGCCTGTGCCGCGATGCCGCTGGCAAACGCCACGGCTCCGCAGCCGCCCTCGAGATTCGCCATGCGCTCCTCGAACGCGGCCACGGTTGGGTTCATGATTCGCGAATACGTATTCCCGAACTCCTGAAGATTGAAGTATGCCGCTGCGGACTCCGGATCCTCGAAAACGTAGCTGGTCGTCTGATAAATCGGCACGGCGCGGGCGCCAGTGTTCGGGTCGGGCCGCTGTCCTGCGTGCACCTGACGAGTTTCGAATCCAAATTGACGGCGTTCTTCTGTGCGAGGGTTACGTTCCATGTTCTCCTGCGTGCGAGGCATTGCTTTATACCGTTTGCCTGGCCAGAAACTGCTGCACCATCGGCGTCTGCCGCGCTTCCTCCAGCAGGAAGCAGTCGTGGCCGTAGGGTGCATCGATGATGTGAAGCTCGACATCTTTGCCGAGGGTTCGAAGGGCCGCGGCCAGTTCTTCGGAACCGCCCGGCGGATACAACCAGTCTGAACTGAATGCGATGAGCAACGTGCGCGCTGACACGTTCTGTAACGCAGCGGCCAGACTGCCGTTGCCGTATTGCCGCGCGAGATCGAAGTAGGTCAACGCGCGCGACGTGTAGAGGTAGGTGTTGGCGTCGAAGCGCTTGACGAACGCGTCGGCTTGATAGCGCAGATAGTTCTCGACCTGGAATTCCGGTTCACTGAGCGTGTAGCGAATATCGTCAGCGAACTGCAATCGCCGCGCGAACTTTGCGCCCAGTGATTGGGCCGACAGATAGGTGATGTGGCCAACCATTCGCGCGATGCCCATGCCCGCATCCGGCCTTCGTCCTGTGCCGTAGTAATGACCGCCCTGCCAGTCGGGATCGGCCATGATCGCATTTCGAGCGATCGCGTTCCAGGCGATGCCCTGTGGTTGAATGGCATGCGTGCTTGCAATCGCGACGATGGAGTCGACCTGGTCCGGATAAAGAACGGCCCATTCGAACGCCTGCATACCGCCGAGCGACCCGCCGGCGACCGCCGCCAGCCGATCGATCCCAAGTTCATCGAGGAATGCGCGCTCCGTACGTACCATGTCGGCCACGGTGATCACGGGAAAGTCGGATCCATACGGCCGACCAGTAGCTGGATTGGGTGACGAGGGCCCGGTGGTGCCGCGACAACCGCCAAGGAGGTTTGTCGAGACGACGAAAAAGCGATCGGTGTCGAAGGCCTTGCCCGGACCGATCATGCCATCCCACCATCCCAGCGATTTTCCGCTCGTGCCGTCGCGATCGTCGGCGGCAAATCCGTCGCGTGTGCTTGCTGTACCGGGCGTCTTCGCAAAGCCCGCCGCGTGCGCATCGCCGCTCAATGCGTGGCAGACGAGAATGACGTTGTCCCGCGCCGACGATAACGTGCCGTAGGTTTCGTAGGCGATTTGGATCGGATGCAGGTCCTGGCCGCAGTCGAGGCGCAGCGGCCGTGGCAGACTGAGGTACCGGGTTTCGACGATACCGGCCGATCCGGGCGCGGTCTTGAATCCGGGCGAGGCCATGCGCGCGATCATATCGCCTCTGTCCGTCAGGTCACGTCCGTTATATGATCGGTCACTTCGAGCTAATTCAACCAGAGGTCAAGGGGGCTGTACGATGGCTATGACGACGGTGAACAACGGAGTCAACGTCCAGGCGTTGCTCGATGCGCGCGAAGCCTTGAAGGGCGCACCGGAAGCGACAAAGTTCACGTGGCGGGCGTCCTGCAAATGGAAGAACGGCACGCACAGCGAGACGAATGTCGAGAGCTTCTTCGGTCTCGGCGAGGAGCAGAAGCATAAAACCAGTAGTTCCTTCGACGCCGATCACCCTGAGATTTTCGCATCGGAAGACAAGGGCATCACCCCGATCGAGTACGTCCTGGTCGGTCTCGCCAGCTGCCTTACGGCCGGCGTTGCGGCTGTCGCGCAGAATCGCGGCGTCCAGCTTCGATCGGTCGAGTCGAGGCTCGAAGGAAAGATGGACATCCGCGGCATTCTCGGGATGGACAGCGACGTGCGCAACGGTTACGACGACATCAAGGTGACCTTCAAGATCGATGCGGACGCCCCGAAGAAAGACATCGAGGCGATCGTCGCACAGTCGCAGAAGCGATCGGCCGTCTACGACGTGATCACCAATCCCGTCAACGTCACCGTCGAAGTCGTCTAGCCGGACATCCGAGGAAACCGGAGAGGCGCCCATCGAACGCGTGACCGCGGTCGTGATCGGCGCCGGTCATGCCGGCCTGGCGGCGAGCCGGCTGCTGACCGAGCGCACGATCGATCACGTCGTGCTCGAGCGCGGGGATGTCGCCAATTCCTGGCGCCGCGAGCGATGGGACTCTCTTCGGCTTCTGACACCGAACTGGCAGACCTGTCTGCCTGGCCAGCGGTACGCCGGTTCGGATCCCGACGGCTACATGGCCATGGGGGAGCTGATTGCATTCCTCTCCCAGTATGCCAATCGCTCGGCGGTGCCCGTTCGCACCAACACGAACGTCACATCGGTGACGCGGGTGGACGGCGGGTATCACGTCACGACGAGCAACGGAGACCTCCGTTGCCGATCGCTCGTGATCGCGAGTGGGGCGTGCAATCTTCCCAATGTTCCATCGGTTCGCGCGTCGATTCCCACGACGATCGAGCAGTTCACCCCATTCGAGTATCGCAATCCACATTCGCTACCCGACGGCGGCGTTCTCGTCGTCGGCGCATCGGCAACGGGGATACAGCTCGCGGCGGAGATTCACCAGTCCGGCCGCCCGGTGACGCTGTCGGTCGGTGAACACGTGCGTCTGCCGCGCACCTATCGCGGCCGCGACGTGCTGTGGTGGATGGACGCCTCCGGTGTATGGAACCAGCGGTTGGACGAGATCGATGATCTGGCGCGTGCGCGCAGCCTGCCATCGCCGCAGCTGGTTGGCACGCCGGATCGGACGACGCTCGACCTCAACGCTCTGAGCACGATGGGCATTGAGCTTGTCGGCCGGCTCGCCGCCGTGCGCGACCGACGAGCGCTGTTTTCAGGCGGCCTTCGCAACATGTTTTCGCTCGCCGACTTGAAGATGGAGCGTTTGCTGGACACGTTCGACGAATGGGCACGTGTCAATGCGCGCAACACCGACGTCGACAAGCCCGAGCGCTTCGAACCGACCCGCGTGCCGCCGTCCTCACGGCTGCAACTCGATCTCAACAACGGCGAGATACGTTCGGTCCTGTGGGCAACAGGATTCCGCCCGGACTATCGCTGGTTGCGGGTGCCGGTCGTGGATGAGAAAGGACACTTGCGCCACGAAGGCGGCGTCGTCGATTCGCCGGGCATGTACGTGTTGGGCCTGCCCGTGTTACGCCGGCGTAAGTCGAGCTTCATTCACGGTATTGAAGACGACGCGCGCGAGTTGATCGGGCACCTGTCTGACTTCGTGCGCGGGTAAGCGATCGTCAGTTGAATGTTTTGCTTCGATGCTCAGGAAGGTCTGCCGGAGACTAACGGAGATGGGATTCGAAGACGTTGCGGCCGAGCAGGCTCTGAGCAGTTGATCCGGCCGTGGTTACGCTGGGTCTCCTGGATCGAGTACCGGCAGAGTCTGAATTCGATCTCAGACGTTCCCACGAAGGTCAGCTCAGTGGCCTGGTTTAATTCGGATTTCGACGAGAAGCTGAACTCGCGCGTAAACCAATGACGTTCCAGAACTGCCGGGTGCGACAAGGCCCAGTCCACATCAACGACCGTAACAGTGGCGACGTGACTCGTGAGCACCGCGAGCGTCCGGCTGTCCCAAGACCAGACGACCTCGCCACACCCGCCGCCATCGCCCATGTGAAACAGCTGCCGAATCAGACTCCGATCCGCGCGCTCGAGTCTGACGTCGAACTCCGGACCGTCAAAAACCGGGACTTCCTGACAGATCGCGACCACCTGGCCGTTCGGTGATGGCACTCGGTGCAAGACGCGATTTGTGTACCCGAATCTGGCGCAGCCAGCCGACACGATCAGCAGACCTGAGAGTGCACCTGCGACGACGAAGTACGCGCTTCGCATTTATCGCTTCAACAATGCCGGCCAGTTCAGCACGACTGTGATCGAGGGTACCATGCGAGGATTATCTATGGGCGGCATACGGCGCAGCCACGAAGATCCCACGGTCATCGCGAGGTTCGGATGGCGATACCATCATCTCGGCATTCCGCACGGCTCTCCCCGCAGCGGTGAGCGGCACCTGCGACAGCTCGGCGTTCATGTCTGCGGGTTTGAGACCAGCCCGTACGGCATTGAGTGGATGCGCTTCGACCCGCACTGTCCTGTGCCGGAGGTTGTGAAGACGGTTCCGCACCTGGCGTTTGCCGTCGACGATCTGGATGCGGCGCTCGAGGGCAAGGAGGTCCTGATTGCGCTGAACTCGCCATCGCCAGGCGTGCGGGTCGCGTTCATCCTCGACGACGGCGCACCGATCGAACTGCTGGAATTCGAACCACCACGCCGCTGAACGAATCCTTGCCGATCAAGGGGAGAACTCATGGATGAAGACTACAAGAGCAAAGTAATCGAGTTAGTCAACAGGGCTGAGATCACGAGCGCAGTGAATAGCTACTTTCGTGCGCTTGACGAGAAGGACTTCGACGCGCAACGTTTCGCGACCATCTTTACGACCGAGGCGAAAGTAACGCGCCCTGACGGCTCGTCACTGACCGGGCCCAAAGAAATCAGCAGCAGCCATCAACACAGCTTTGCCCGCTTTGAAAGTTCGCAACACTTTTTGACTGGGCACGAGATTGCTATAGATGGCAACACCGCCAGCGTGCGAGCAAATCTCATCGCCATGCACATGTGGCAAGGCAGCCACACCAATGCGAATAAAGCAGACAACTTTTTTATTGCCGGCGGTGTTATCGACGCGAATCTGGTACGAGCAAACGGTCAGTGGAGAGTTTCTCAGGTGAGCAACACTGTCTTGTGGCGGGCCGGCGGATTCAAGAATATGGCGCAGACTGGCAACCTGACCTCGTAACCCTGACATTACCTCATGCAGCGTTGCGCGGGGGAAACCGGTGACGCACCGACGGCCGTTCGGCCGGATCGCTTTCCCTCAACAATCGTGAACACGAGTGTCACGTTCCGCCAATCTCCGTATGTCGGCCGCATGTCGTGGCTGATCTCCGCGTCGAGAAATCCCTTTTCATTCATCACGTCCAGTACGACCTCCTGAAAGCGACACAGCGTTTGGCTCTCGAGGGGCCACCCGAGGCGAAGCTCAGCCCCATTTGCCCGGAGTCGTTCGCGGAGCTTGCGCCATCCGGATCCGGACAGGAGGAGCTGTTTCGTGCCCTTGATCTCAATCCCGGCAACGATGTCATGCCCCTCCACCGGTATGCCTTGAATACCACTCAGCTCATGATCTTGCTGGCGAGCGAACGCGATCGAGACGGCCAGAAGCATACAAGCTGATATACCGAACACGGTGGTCTTCGTGCTGGTCACGTCTCCTCCCATAGCTCACGCGCGATCCGCACGCGTGAGCGAAGGTTCGCGCCCCTCCCACGTTCGCGGCGTTGAATTCACACGCTGCTTGACTCTTCCCATAGGATAGCCCACTGGGAGGTGCCTGATCGCGAACCGACCTCGCACAGCCGAGTCGCGTTGCATGATTGGGTAGGGGTGCACGCGAAGCACAGGAGTTACACATGCGATTGGTGGGAACGGTCTTGTTGACGGGGACTTGCGGATTGGTCTGGGGTGGCCTTGCTCACGGCCTTGAAGTAGCTCATTCCGTGCAGTTCGCGCTGCCGGTAGGCATGGTGATTGGGGTCGTCATGGGATTTGTCATCCAGCCGTTTCGCGACGTGGACTGGCCCGCAGCTGCGGCCGTATCGCTGATTGGACTTTACATTGCCGTCGCCCTTTTCGCGATCGGTTACTCGGCAAGTGAGCTGACGACAACCCACCAGCCGTTGGCAAGGTGGCCTTCGGTCATGGTTGAAGACGCTTCGTCGTTCGTCGCAATCCTGTCGATCAGTGGCTGGGTGTTTTTCCTTTGGCCGTTCTCGTTCGCAAATCACATGCTCGTCTGGTGGTGTCAACGGCGACACGAGGCAAGCGCAAGCTGAACACCACCGGTTGGAACCGTAGATCTCGCGTTCAGCATGTAACCGCTATCCGCGTACTCCGCGCGAATCTGGACGCGAGCGAAGTCCGGCGCGCCGCAGCTGATCCACATCGCGCCCGGGGGGTTACAACAAAGGTTGGTAACCAAATTCTCCGGGATCGCAGCGTGACTCTTCCCTATCGAGTTAAGGGAACGGTAGTGGGTGGAGGATTGGCCAGCGCTGCGGCAAAATCCTCCAACGAATCGTAGTCTTTCTTCTGCAGACGATTGTCAATGTGCAGCACCCGTCCGTCTCGGACCTCGAAGAACCCGAACGGCGACCACCATCCCTTGGAGTCGTCGAAATACGCAGAAACGATGATGTGCTGGCCCACCGAAAGCGTCGGCCCGCTCGGGTCTGCCAGTGCCGTGATGACGCCCCCGTCCACAACTACCCGGCCGTGATAGCGTCGCCGGAGCCGCACGCGCTGCTTTGTCACACCCGGCCGCGCCAGAGGAGCACCCGCCACAAATGGTGACGACTGATCCGTCGGTCCAGGAGTAGAACGTGCCGCCATTTCCGGCCTTCGGAAGACGCGGATCACATCAATCTCGTATTCGGTGTAAACCTCGTCTTCCTCAGCGGTCAGCTTACTCTCCGCCACCGCAATCGTTCCTTCGACGGTAAACGGCGCGATCCCGATTACCTCCTTCAGTCCTGTGAGACCGCCACAAGCGGTCAGCGAAATCGTCGTATCGCCGTGCATGCGCACAAGGTCCCGCAACGATTGAGCGCTCAGAGGCGTCATCGTCCACGAACCGAGCGTGGTCGCGATGATTAAGCACCGTGAGCTGGAACGCATACGGTATGGTCAAGCCTTTCAGAGACGACGGTCAATGGCCAAGTTTGTAATCGGTAGCGGAAAGCAGATGGCCTCATATACCTGGGCTTCGCGCCCGGGGGGATTCGACAAACGTTGCTGACCAAATTCTCCGGGGTGGCTGCTTAACTCTTCCCTATACCGGCTCGAGCCTTCATCTCATGCTGCAGCGTTCTGCTGGCGACACCAGGGGGCCTGTCGGGGTCGTTCGGCGGGATCGCTTTCCCTCAACAATCGTGAACACGAGCGTCACGTTCCGCCAATCTCCGTATGTCGGCCGCATGTCGTGTGTGACCTCAACGTCGAGAAACCCTTTCTCGCTCATCACGTCTCGCACGACCTCTTTGAAGCGACACAGCGTTGGAGTCTCAAGAGGCCATCCTAGCCGCAGGTTAGCGCCGTTTTCTCGAAGCCGCTTCTGGAGTTTTTCCCATCCTGATCGTGACAAGTCGAGTTGTTTGGTGCCCACGATCTCGATGCCGGCAACGATGTCATGTCCCTCTACCGGTATGCCATGAATGCCACTGAGGTCACGATCCTGCTGACGACCAAACACAATCGAGCCAACGAGGAGCACGCAAGCTGCGACGCCGAACGCGATTGACTTCGTGCTTGACACGTTCGCCTCCCGGTTTTTCCGCCACTAGCTGCTCGCCCACTGCGCGAGCGAAGTCCGACACCGCGCAGCTGATCCGTATCGCGCCCGGGGGGTTACAACAAAGGTTGCTGACCAAATTCTCAGGCGTCGCGGCCTGACGACGGCTGAATCGCAATCGAGGTTAGCGTCGCGAGTCGATAACACTGTTCGCGCAGGCGCGATCAGCCAGGCCGTCAAAACCGGAATGACGCAAGCACCTGCCTGAGCAGCGGCTGTGTTCGTATCGTGACAACTGCATCCGCGCAGGCCGCACGGGTGTTTGTCTCGGGCTGCAGCGCTCTCTCGGCTTCCGGTGCGGAGATCTCCACTCTACCCTTGGCACGAAGCACGACAGCAGACCAGTGGCACGCGCCCCGACCGTAGGTCACACACTGAATCGCAGTCGCGTCACCGAGGGGGAACTTCTCGAATCTGTCGCATATTTGTCGATATGTTTTTTCATCGAAACAGGGCACGCGTGGATTTAGCGTGGGATCGTCGCAAACATACACACTCACCGCGAGGAGAGTGTGCTTCTCTGCGTCGCTTGGAGCGTTAGCAACAAGCAACACTTGGCTCAACCAGCCCTCGATGCCTCGCAACTTCTCCGCCGGTGTGACGACCGGACGCAGCTCGGTCGGATAAGCGAATGAGACCCCAAGCGCCTCGTTCTGATACCGGGGCCACTGTGAGGTATCGGAGGACACCGGCCCGGTCTGACCGTGCAAGCCAGCGAGGGTCAGCACGAGCAACACCAGCAGCGGCATCGACAACTCCATTCAAACTAGCGGGGACGCAGTAACTTTGACACCGAATATGGTTGGGGTATCGCGCCCGGCAGGACTCGAACCTGCGACCCCCGGCTTAGAAGGCCGGTGCTCTATCCAACTGAGCTACGGGCGCCCGAGAGGCGATTGTACGCGAACGCGCGCGTATGGCGACGTGACCAACCGGCGTGCATCCGTCGTGATTGACCGCGGCGACGGCGAGGCCCGGGGTTAGGACGGACGACGCGAGCGCGCGCAGCGGAGCGAGCCACGCGAACGGAGCGAGCCGACGACGCGGCTCGCGAGAGAGCG
>Ga0207701_10000401_pt1 | contig 44564 bp, 38 predicted proteins | sample KBSSwiSSwithPhiX_FD_184294 | JGI IMG/M metagenome (GOLD analysis project Ga0207701, IMG submission 184294) | Switchgrass rhizosphere bulk soil microbial communities from Kellogg Biological Station, Michigan, USA, with PhiX - S5 (SPAdes) (version 2) | ecosystem: Environmental > Terrestrial >... | reverse complement strand
AAGTTACACTTGTTGTGATCGACAGCCAGTGGTGGCTGCATAAATTCGATAAGCCTTCGATCAGGTCGGGATGTGAGAATAATACAGAAGCTGAATTGTTAAGTACACTTCAGGAAATCGTGAACAGGAACGAAGATAAACTACTCATCTTTGCGGCGCATCATCCATTCATTACATTCGGAAGGCATGGCGGATACTATAATCTGAAACAACATCTCTTTCCTTTTACCGACCTGAAACCAAATTTATATATACCGTTGCCGGTGCTGGGTTCAATCTATCCTATTGCAAGAGGAGTATTCGGCAATATCCAGGATACAAAACATCCCATCTATAAAAATTTCAGCCGCGGCATTGATAGTATCCTCAGCACACATCCTAATTGCATACGTGTTGCAGGACATGAACACAACCTGCAGTTGATAAAAGAGCACAAAAATTATTACATCGTTTCAGGTGCAGGGGCAAAACATTCTGAGATAACCAAAGATGACAGGCTGATCTTTTCGTCTACCAAAAATGGATTTGCAATGATCGATGTGATCAAAAATGACAATGTTTACGTAAAGTTCTATTCTTCTGAAAACGATACTGCAACAAAAGCAATGTTTGTACAGGCATTGCCTCCTATTGATTCTTCCGGGCTCACTAAAAAAGTGATAAAGCAGCCTGTGTTTCCTGATTCAGTGAAAGTTGTTGCCGCACCTTACTATAAAGCAGGAAAATTTAAAAAGTGGGTGCTTGGCTCTAACTATAGAAATGAATGGACAGAACCCGTTAGGGTAAAGGTTTTTGATATAGGAAAAGAAGCTGGTGGTTTGAAAGTGACGAAGAAAGGTGGAGGCCTTCAGACGAAAACGCTAAGGCTGGAAGATAAGAACGGGAAAGAATTTGCATTGAGAAGTGTAGAAAAATTTCCGGATGCGACATTACCCGAAGAATTCAGGCAAACCGTCATCAAAGATGCCGTTGTAGATGGCATATCCGCATCGTATCCTTTTGCTGCACTGTCGGTGCCATTGTTGTCGAAAGCAACCGGAGTGCCTTATGCGATACCAAAGCTTGTTTATATTCCTGATGATCCGAGACTTGGTTATTACCAGAAAGAATTCGCCAATACGCTTGCCATATTCGAAGAACGGGAACCCAGCAGGTATGGAGAAAATAAATCAACGGAGAAAGTTCTTGAAAAGTTAAGGGAAGACAATGACGATAAGATAGATGAGAAACTGGTTTTAAAAGCACGGCTACTCGACATGTTCATGATGGATTTCGACCGTCATGAAGATCAGTGGAGATGGAACACAAAAGATACAGGGAAGGGGAAAGTATATTATCCATTGCCCCGCGACCGCGACCAGGCATTTTTTGTAAACATGGGTAGAATTCCGAAAATAATCAGAAAGCCCTGGCGTCTTCCAAAGTTCCAGGGATTCAGGGAAAAGGCCATTAACATCAACACATTCAACTTCAATGCAAGATATTTCGACAGAACTTTTCTTACTTCCATGAGTCAGTCCGATTGGGAGAAGCAGGTTGACACGCTTATTTCTGAAATGACTGATTCGGTGATAGAAGCTGCTATAAAGAAACAACCTCCAGAGATCTTTTCTTATTCCGGACCAAAGATCATTGAAACACTAAAAGGAAGAAGAAAATACATAAAGGAAGAAGCATTGCAGTATTATAAATTCCTGGCAAAAGAAGTAGAAATAACCGGGACGGATAAAAAGGAATCTTTTGAAATTGTAAATAATGATGACGGATCTATTGATGTACGAATGCATAAAATAAACGACAAAGGAAAAATTGAGAAGATCTTATACGAAAGAAAATTTATTCCCGGTGAAACCCGCGAGATACGATTGTTCGGATTTAATAATGAAGATAGCTTTCATATAACGGGGGCGGATAAACGGAAAATTAAGATCAGGTTGCTTGGCGGTGAAGACAAGGATGTTTACGTTAATGAAACAAAATCGCCGCGAAAGCAAACCATTACTTATGACTACAAGGGCGACAGCGATCAATATAAGGGTGTTATGAAGAAGGAGATCACCGAAGACCCTTCAGTAAATATTTATAACCGGAGAAATTTTCAGTATGACATTCTTCAGCCAAAGAAATATTTTGCATACAACCGTGATGATGGATTATATGTAGGGATGGGTTTGAAATATACTAACCATGGATTTAAAAAAGATCCTTTCAGGATGCAGCATGAGATAGGAGGAGTAGTTGCACTGCTCACAAAAGCCTGGCGCTTCAGGTATAATATGGAACGAACGGATGCTATCGGCGGAACGGATCTCTTGGTTCATGCTGATATCCGCGCACCCAACAATACCATTAATTTTTTTGGAATGGGAAACAATACCGTTAACCTGACCAATGCTGGCCAGGGACCGGAATTTTACAGAACGCGTTTTTTCCATGCAGATATTGCCGCTTTGCTGAGAAGGGAAATTCTCCCGGACATAGATTTTTATTATGGACCTACTTTTCAGTTCTTTAATGTTGACAGCACAGAAAACCGGGGCACGGTAGTTCAGAAACCAGGAGAAATCGGTCTTGACACGACTGATTTATTCAGGAAAAAATATTATGCAGGACTTTTAACGAGTATAGTTATCGATAACAGGAACGATGTAAATTATCCAACACGTGGGGTGTTATGGAAAACTAGTTTTGGATTGAACAGGGGACTTACTTCACACACACCTAATTTTTCGCAGATCAGTTCCGATATGTCTGTTTATATCAGTTCAAATGCACCGGCGCGCATGGTGGTTGCTTTGAGGTTTGGTACAGCATTCAACTTTGGTCATTATGAATTTTATCAGTCCCAGTTTTTAAGCGGGTTGGAAAATTTGAGGGGATACAGTAAAACCCGGTTTGCCGGAGACGGGATGTTGTATAACAATATAGACGTTCGGGTAAGATTGAAAAATTACCAGGGTTATTTGTACACCGGCTCATATGGATTTTTATTGTTCCATGATATAGGAAGGGTTTGGTTGAAAGGGGAGGATTCAAACAAATGGCATAATGGTTACGGAGGCGGATTGTGGCTTTCTCCTGCCAACATATTAGTGCTCACCGCATCAGTAATGCATTCAAAAGAAGGATGGCTACCTCTTGTAAGCCTCGGATTTCAATTCTGACGCGGCTTTTTCATCAACATTAACGTTAACGGATACGCGAAGAGCTTTAAGTCCCATCACACCCTGTAACTCTTCGAGTTCAAGCTGCTCAACTTCACCTTTCAAAAGCCCTTTTGCCAGGAGGTATTCAATGTATTCCATATACTCCTCACATTCTTTAGGTAAAGTATAAACGATCGCGATCTTACCCGGTTGAGTCAGCCGCTCATCTGTGTCTTTGATGTTTACCTTGTCTATCCGCTTTTTGATGATCTCATAACGGATATTATATGCGCCCTCTACATCGAATTTCCTTTCCGCCGGCCTGAAACTTATGGAAATCGGGTAATTATGCGCAAGCAGCAGTTGGGTGGTTTGCAGTGGAACGGCAACATCTTTTATTATCTGTTTACTTAGCTGTGCAGCTTTTGCAAGTGTGCTCATCTGCCAGATCTTAAGATTTCGAAGGTAAAAATCAGTGAACGGAATCCCTGGGGCTATGGATTGCCCGATGTAAATGTTGAATTCAACCCCATCTGTTACAAATCTTTCGAAGTAATGCGGGTACATTTTCTGTGCGGCTTCCTGTTCTATATCTATAAATTTTGCAATTGCTTTGTTGATGAGTGTTATGCTTTCATCAAAATCTTTCCTGTGATGGTATACCATGTCAACAACAGTGGTAATTGCGGTAAAGTATTTTGCAATGTCTTCTTCAACAGAAGGAGCAATGGATTTCAGTTGCTGGAACAGATCAATAACTTCCTGTTTCAGGAACTGGTTGATCGCAATTTCATCGTCCGATAAAATTATATTGGCAACAGAGTGCCGGTATTTTTTTATTTTGTATTTAACTTCACCGAGCAAAGGAAAGTCGGTTTCTTTCGCCGCTTTTTTCAGAATTGCAGAGGCCATGTCGAGTTGTTCGAGCAGGTCCATCTGTATGGCTTTATTTCTTTCAGTAGAAGAACTCCTTATATCAATTGCACCATAAAATGGGTAAACATTATCAAAGAGAATGGTTTCCATTTTCGCATCTTCGTCTTCTTCTTTTCTTAACAGAAAATTATAGGCGGCTTCTGTAAAGCGCCAGTCAACAGATGGCTGTATTGCCGTGAACTGTTCCTTGATTATTTTATCGAGTCTCGCATCGAGGGATGACCAACTGCGGTTTAAGGCGAGTTCAAATAATGGAAGGGCAACATCTATTTTGTTAACTATTTCTTCCGTTGCAAGACCGGCCTCTTCACTTACAATTTCAAGGACACCCATCAGGCTGTTATAATTTCTGAGCGGGTAAAAGATCATTCCTTTCCATCCCTGTTGCTGCAAATGTTTAATGAAAGGATATTTTGACAGGCTTTCATCTGTAATTTCAGGTATCACCAGGGGCGCCTGGTTTTCATCAAAAAAATTCCTTAATCCTTCACTCGCTTCGAGTTTCTGTTCTTCTTCTTCAAGATTTTTCAGGGATATACTGTTAACACTGTGGATGGAAGAAAATACCAGTCTGTTGTTAATGTAAAAAAACGGGGTTATGCCAATGTTGATGCCGGGTTGCCCGATCAGATTACGGATTTCTTCCTGCAGTTTGCTGAAGGTGTCTACATCATCGAAGTTTTCGAGGTGAAGCAGGCAGGTTTTAATATTATTTAATGCTTCCACGGGGAACTATTGTTTTTAAGGGTTTTTCCATGGGTTCAATAATCCCTGATGGCACTACATATTTATGATAGTATTTACAAACCGGCTTCAATCCGCACTCGGCGCATTTAGGGTTTCGTGCCACACATATGTATCGTCCATGCAGGATAATCCAATGATGAAATTTGTGTACCAGCCCTGGTGGGATGTACTTTAATAGTTGTTTTTCAGTAGCCAGAGGTGTTTTGGCATTATGGGTGAGGCCAATTCTCGCTGAAACCCTGAAAACATGGGTATCCACCGCGAGGTTCGGCTGCTGGTCGATCACAGAGGTAATAACATTTGCGGTTTTACGGCCCACTCCGGGCAGTTCCATCAATTCATCAACGGTCATGGGCACTGTTCCATTGAACTTTTCCACAAGCATTTTAGCCATTCCCAACAGGTGCCTCGACTTATTTCCGGGGTATGATATGCTTTTTATCAGGCTGAACACATCTTCATAGGAGGCATCAGACAGAGCAAAGGCATCAGGGTATTTTTCGAAAATGACAGGAGTGGTCATATTGACCCTTTTATCTGTGCATTGTGCAGAGAGGATTACGGCTACCAGCAGCTGATAGGGGTCATCGAAAATGAGTTCTGTTTCTGCTAAGGGATTGTGTTGCTGAAAATATTCAATAACAAACCTAAATCGTTCTTGACGGGTCATTCAACAGCTTAAAGGCTGCTAATGTACGCATAAGAAATTTCTGGAGTAACGTTCAGTGATGCTGAACCGATTCGGTAACTGTTTCACGGGCGTAGTTAAGTACGTTCATAACAGCTTCTGTTCTGGGAGATTCCAGGGGTCTTTCGAGCATTTGAATTGAATTCTGTAAAACCTCGAGCTTTTCGCGAAGTGACCAGTCGTTAAGCAGGGTCTCCTCGATCTGGGCCGTCCTGGCCGGGGAGGTTTCTTTATACAAATATTGTATAAGTTCCTCTGGTGTAAAGAGTGAAGTCATGTGCAATCCTTTTTAGTCCAATAAATCCGAAAGAGTCAGTTTCGGAGTCCGTCCGTGATTATAAACGCCCTTAAGTTGATCTTATTGTATTGAAATTTCAGAAATTACGAAGAGATCTTCATTATCCTTCTTCATGCGGTATTTTTCACGGGCATATTTCTCCAGCACTTTTGGATCAGATCTAAGTTGTTCAAGCTCTTTACGGGTCTTTTCGATCTCCTGCTGGTAATAGGCCTTACTTTCCTGCAACCTGTTAAGCTCACCGCGTTGCCTGAAATGGGTAGTAATTACATCGCGGGTATCAAAGAAAAGCATCCAGACTGCAAAGAAACACGCGGTCAGGATGTATTTATTTTTCAGCCAAACTGGTATCATTCAGTGGGTTTACTTTCCAAATTTAATTTTTCCCTGCAAATAAACACCATTTGTTCCCAGCATTTCTTCAATTCTTATCAACTGGTTATATTTTGCAATCCTGTCGGTCCTTGAAGCTGAGCCTGTTTTGATCTGCCCGCAATTAAGGGCAACAGCCAGATCGGCGATGGTAGTATCTTCCGTTTCACCGCTCCTATGGCTCATGATAGTGTTATAACCATTCCTTTGTGCCAGGGATACTGCTTCTATCGTTTCTGTTAAGGTTCCTATCTGGTTAACCTTTACCAGCAGCCCATTGGCAACACCCTTGTCAATACCTTCCTGGAGCCTGTTTACATTGGTCACAAAAAGGTCGTCGCCCACCAACTGCACTTTTTTGCCGAGTGTATCGGTCAGCAGTTTCCATCCGTCCCAATCATCTTCTGCCATTCCATCTTCAATGGAAACAATGGGATATTGCTTTGCCCACTTAGCCCAGAATTCAACCATTTTTTCTGCTGAGAGCTTCCTTCCGTCCGATTTGTGAAAATGATAAACTTTTTCCTTTGCATTATACATTTCACTTACTGCGGGGTCAAGCGCTATTGCCACCTGCTCACCTGGTTTGAATCCAGCCTGAGTAATAGCGACCATCACTGTTTCTATCGCCTCATCATTGCTCTGGATCTCTGGTGCAAATCCACCTTCGTCACCCACATTGGTACTGTATCCTTTTTTCTTAAGAACTGATTTCAATGTGTGAAATATCTCCACACCCCATCTCAATCCTTCGCTGAAAGAAGGGGCTCCAACAGGCATCACCATAAATTCCTGGAAGTCTATTTTGTTGTCGGCATGTGCACCGCCGTTCATAATATTCATCATGGGAACAGGCAGAATCCGGGCATTGGTTCCACCGATGTAACGGAATAAAGGCAATCCTGATTCCTGTGCCGCGGCTTTGGCTGCAGCCATACTTACTGCAAGCATTGCGTTGGCGCCAAGCTTCGATTTATTGTTGGTGCCATCAAGTTCGATCAAGGCCTGGTCGATACCGGCCTGGTCTGCAACTTCCCAACCTACCAGCTTTTCGGATATCAGCTTATTTACATTATCTACTGCTTTCGTAACGCCTTTTCCAAAGTATGTCGATTTATCATTGTCGCGTAGTTCTACAGCTTCGTGTACGCCCGTGCTTGCACCGCTCGGTACGGCAGCGCGTCCTAAAATTTCTTCGTCGGTAATAACTTCTACTTCTACAGTAGGATTACCACGGCTGTCAAGAATCTGCCGTGCAAAGATCTCTGCGATGTAACTCATATTGATTGTTATTTTTTATTTTAATTATTATTAGTTGTTAAAATTTTGAATATCTCTTCAAGCGTTTGCCCGTTACCGTTATCCTGCTTTAGTTCCTTCAGTGTACTGTTGGCAACAAGCTTTCCTTTATTTATTATTATCACACGGTCGCAGATAGCTTCTACTTCCTGCAGAATGTGTGTTGAAAACAGCACAGTTTTATTTTTTCCTAAGTTGCGGATAAGGTCCCTGATCTCAATGATCTGGTTAGGGTCGAGGCCGGTTGTGGGTTCATCGAGCACAAGCACTTCTGGGTCGTGGACCAGGGCGGCGGCGAGACCCACCCGTTGCTTGTATCCTTTTGAAAGTTGCCCAGTACGTTTTAGCTTTTCAGGTGTAAGGCCCACAGTTTCAATAATGCTGCTGATCTTATGTTTTTTGTTGGGAACGGCATGAACTTCTGCCACAAATTCGAGGTATTCCTGCACGTACATGTCATAATACAGAGGATTGGCCTCCGGCAGATAGCCGATCTTTCTTTTTGCTGAAAGAGGATCCTTCTGAACATCGATACCGCTGACCCAAGCTGTGCCCTTATCGGGTTTAAGGTAGCCGGTAATGATCCTCATGGTAGTGGATTTACCGGCACCGTTAGGTCCAAGAAATCCAACGATCTCACCTTTATTTAATTTGAAAGAGATATCGTCAACAGCCTTCTGTTCGCCGTACATCCTGGTGAGCGCTGAAACTTCAATGGACATGGCGGCAAACCTACAGTAAATTGAATAATGCTCCTACAATTCTATAGTAATTTATATTCAGGTTCAACTGGTTCAGGAGCCACATGCACCAATGGTTTTAACAAACCATCCGTTATCCTGTAGATCCAGCCATGAATGTCCGGACGCTTTTCAGATTTCCACGCGTCCTGTATTATCGTTGTATTAATAATATTTCGTACTTGTTGCTTCACGTTCAGTTCCGCAAGCGCATCTTCACGTAATTCGTCTTCTGGTATGGAATTTAAATATTCACTGTGCTCATCGCGTACTTTTTTAAGATTCACCAGCCACTTGTCGAGGATGCCGAAACTTTTGTCGCTTAATGCCGCTTTAACGCCTCCGCACCGGTAGTGGCCGCAAACAATGATGTTCTTTACTTTCAGGTAGTTCACCGCATAATGAAGTACACTAAAAAAATTTATATCATTTTCAACAACAAGGTTAGCGATATTCCTGTGCGCGAATACTTCCCCGGGCAACGTGCCCGTGATCTGGTTCGCGGGCACACGGCTGTCGCTGCAGCCTATCCATAAGAATTCCGGCGTCTGCACTTTTGCAAGCCTTTCAAAATATTGCGGATCGTCTGTCAGTTGTTCTGCAGCCCAGGCTTTATTCTCGAGCAGCATTTTTTCGTAGGGTTTCATTAAGCATGAGTTTTTTCGGGTAAATTAATTATTGTCTTTTCTGCGAATCCCTGTGACTTGAAGGCGCTTTTTTTCAATTCCACATTTATATTCTTCAGGTGTGCATGTTTCATAAAATCCTCGATCACTTCAACAACGTCGAGGTCGATAAAATCGGCGCGCGTAGCATCTATCAGCACATAACAGTCTTCCGGAACTTCTTCGAGCTTTGCCCTGATTACGGGCTTATTAAGAAACGAAACATCTTTCCTTAACCTGAACAGGTAATTATTGTTGTCGTTCACCACAAATACAGCCGACTTGAAATTGCTGCGCATTACAAAGAATAACCCGGTTAAACAACCGATGAGAATGCCTACGAGCAGGTCGGAGAATAATATTGCGAGTATCGTGATCACGAAGGGAAGCAACTGCGTTCTTCCTTTGCTGTAGAATTCTTTAAATATAGAAGGCTTCACGAGTTTGAAACCGGTGTATATAAGAATGCCCGCCAAAGCGGAAAGTGGAATCAGGTTGAGGATCCGGGGAATAAATGCCACCGAAAGCAGCAACAACACACCATGAAGGATGGCCGACATTTTTGTTCTTGCTCCGGAGTTTACGTTTGCCGAAGTGCGAACGATCACTGATGTAACGGGCAGTCCGCCGAGCAATCCGGAAACAATATTTCCGATTCCCTGCGCCTTAAGCTCCCTGTTCGTTGGAGAAACTCTTTTATATGGATCGAGTTCATCAGCCGCTTCAATATTCAGCAACGTTTCAAGGCTTGCCACTATCGCAATAGTTAGTGCGGTGGTCCACACAGCTAAATTTTTAAATGCTGAAAAATCGGGGAATGTAAAAAATGAAGTGAAATCTTTTACCGATGCCGCCACAGGAATATTCACGAGAAGTGCATCATGCAGGGCGATGGAAGGATCGTTGATCTTTACATATTCATGTATTCCTACGGCCGCAAGCACAACAATAAGCGGAGCAGGGATTAGCCTGAAGGCTTTATGTTTTTTTGCAAGCACTTTATCCCACATTATCTGGATCAGTATCGATACTACGCCGATGAGCAGTGCAAGCGGTATTACATGTTGTATGGAATGAATGATCTCGGTGAATGTGTTTTCCCCGTCTTTCTGGTTGAAAGTTTCATCACCGGGAAAATTAAAGTTGTATCCCATAAGATGCGGGATCTGCTTAAGAATGAGGATCAGTCCGATTGCCGCGAGCATACCTTTGATCACACTATAAGGAATATAGTCACCAAGGATACCTGCTTTTAGAAAACCGAGGATGAGCTGGAAAATTCCTCCCAGCACTACTGCAAGAAGGAATATTTCATAAATCTCAAGCCTGCCGATAGCAGCTGCCACAATCGCTGTTAAACCAGCTGCAGGTCCGCTCACACTAAGCTGTGAACCGCTGAGCATTCCTATTACTATACCGCCAACGATACCCGCTATGATACCGGAAAATAGCGGCGCGTTTGAGCCGAGAGCAATGCCAAGACACAACGGAAGGGCAACAAGAAATACCACTATTGATGAAGGAAAATCGTTTATGAGCGATTTGAAATAATTCGTAGACTTATTCACTTTGGTAAGAATTAGAAATTAGTGTCCGTCCGGAATCCGGAGGGCCGTTAAATAATAAGAGGGAAATGATGTGAAAAAGTCTTATGCTTTGGGGGGACGCAGTAACAGCTCGGTATGAATGATCTGAAGCTTGTCTGCCTCAGCAATATGATGAAGGCAAAGCTGGTTGATCAGTTGTGAATTAAATTCAAATGAACTTTCGTGATGTATTTCTTCAGCCAGTGAGATTCCCGTGTTGCAGGCTTTCTCTTCTGTTGGTCCGGAAGGGGAAGTGTTCCGGGTGATCACTTCGCTGTCAGATGGATAAATGAAAAAGTTGAGTGATGTAAGGAAAGTGAGACAGAAGATCATGAGGCACACCGATAAAATGGTGCCTGGTGATATCCTCTTTTTCGATTGTTTCCTGCTTATCATTCGGGTGCAAATATAATTTGTGCAATCGATTGATAAAATTCGTTAAGGTTTTTTAACAATTTGATCACCGTTCTGCATTAATTTTATCCTTCTTTCACATCATTCATTTTGCATATTTAAAAACGATTGCATGGCCGCTTCATATCAAATCAACAGCTTAGAACAGTATCAGCGTGATTACAAAAGAAGTGTTGATGACCCTGAAGGATTTTGGTCCGACATCGCGTCACAATTTTTGTGGAGAAAAAAATGGGATAAAGTTCTGACCTGGAATTTTAAGGAGCCAAAAGTAAAATGGTTCGAAGGGGGTAAACTGAATATAACCGAAAACTGCCTCGACAGGCATGTAGCCAATCTTGGCGACAGTCCTGCCATTATCTGGGAACCCAACAATCCCAATGAGCTTACACGAACAATCACATACGCTGAATTGCTTTTCAAAGTGAAACAGTTTTCGCATGTGTTGAAAAATAATGGCGTGAAGAAGGGAGACAGGATTTGCATTTATATGGGCATGGTACCTGAACTCGCCATTGCGGTGCTGGCCTGTGCAAGGATCGGCGCTATACATTCGGTAGTATTCGGTGGCTTCAGCGCCCAAAGTATTGCAGACCGTTTGCAGGACGCCCAGGGAAAATTTGTGATCACCTGCGATGGCGGTTTCCGCGGCAACAAAGAAATTCCGCTTAAGAGTGTGATAGATGATGCACTTGATAGATGCCCGTTTGTTGAAAAAGTAATTGTACTTACGCGCACAAAAACTCCGGTGAGCATGATCAGGGGAAGAGATGTTTGGTGGGAAGATGAGATCAGGAAAGTAGAAAAACAGGGCAATCCTGATTTTCCAGCTGAAGTGATGGATGCGGAAGACATGCTGTTCATTTTATATACATCCGGCTCAACCGGTAAGCCGAAAGGGGTAGTACATACCTGTGGCGGATACATGGTGTATACGAACTACACTTTTGTAAATGTTTTCCAGTATAAACTTGGAGAAATACATTTCTGTACGGCTGATATCGGCTGGGTCACCGGCCATAGTTATATTGTGTATGGCCCTTTAAGCGCCGGTGCTACTTCACTGATGTTCGAAGGCATTCCCACCTGGCCAGATGCCGGACGTTTCTGGGACATTGTTGATAAATACAAAGTAAATATTTTATATACCGCTCCAACGGCTATACGTTCTTTGATGAGCTATGGTAATGAACCGGTGCTGAAGCACGACCTGAGCTCGCTGAGAATATTAGGAACTGTAGGTGAGCCGATCAATGAAGAAGCCTGGCATTGGTACGACGAATATGTAGGGAAGAAAAAATGCCCTATTGTAGATACATGGTGGCAGACTGAAACCGCCGGCATATTGATCTCCAACCTTGCAGGTGTTACACCTGCCAAGCCTTCTTTTGCTACATTGCCTCTTCCGGGTATTCAGCCGGTACTGATAGATGAAAAGGGAAAAGTGATTGAAGGAAATGGCGTTAGTGGAAATTTGTGCATAAGGTTTCCATGGCCGGGTATCCTCAGAACAACTTATGGTGATCATGAACGGTGCAGGCTGAATTATTTCGCCACTTACGATGATCTGTATTTTACAGGTGATGGATGTCTGCGTGATGAAAATGGTTTTTACAGGATCACAGGAAGGGTGGATGATGTGTTGAATGTAAGTGGACACAGAATTGGAACTGCTGAAGTTGAGAATGCCATCAATATGCATACCGGCATCGTTGAAAGTGCAGTGGTAGGTTATCCGCATGATATAAAAGGACAGGGCATTTACGCGTATGTGATCTGTGGCCAGGAGCCGGAAGATGTTGAACTGATGAGAAAAGATATCAGCACTACTGTTGCGCGCATCATTGGTGCTATTGCCAGGCCCGATAAAATTCAGTTTGTAAAGGGACTTCCTAAAACACGCAGTGGTAAGATCATGAGGAGGATTTTAAGAAAGATCGCGGAAGGTGAAATGAAAAATATCGGGGATACGACAACTTTGCTCGATCCTGCAGTAGTAGAAGATATCAAGAACGGAAAGATTTAACCGGCAGACGGCAGAATATTTATTTTCTGATCATCACCCTCGTACCCGGTACGATAAAAGAAAAAATTTCATCTATATCCTCATTCCGGAGTGAAACACATCCCTGCGTCCAGTTGGTGTAATCATCAACTACGATATTGTCATTCGGCCAGGTACCATGAATACCGATACCACCGCCAATCCTTGCATTTTTTGAAATAATACCCTGAGCCTTGCGGCGGTTAAATTTATCCCAGCTCTCTTTATTCGGATAATCGATCATCATGATCTTGTGCCATTTGGAATGAGATCTTTTATCCAGGATGTGAAACGTTCCTTCTGGAGTTCTGCGATCACCTTCTATCATCTTGTCATCAAGTGATCTGCTTCCGAATACAACAGGATAAGTTGCATACCATCCTTCATCATCATACACCTGCAATTCGTAATCCGATTTATCTACGATGATATAAACGCTGCCTGTTGGTCCGGCAGTGAATGATCTTTTAGTAACAAATCTGGTGTTGATGCTGCGGAATGCGAAGAGGCCAATAATTGCAATAATGAAAAGGCCCGCGATAATTCTCCTGTTCATAGGTCACTTTTAAAGTAAAGACGGGCAATAGAAATGAAAGTTTAAGTACGAAATAAAATTAACAGGTCGTGTAAATGTTCAGCATAAAAGTAACGCTCCGGAGGGTATGCATATTTCTGTTTTGTAAAAGTTTAACAGACTTGATTTTCGTACTTTACACAGTATGAAGATCTTATTTTATTTACTCCCCGTTTTTGCGGGAGTTGCCATTACCATACAATCCGGGGTGAACAGCCAGCTGCGCACATCCATTCAGCATCCGCTTATGGCGGCGTTTATTTCTTTTGTAGTGGGAACCATTGCATTAGCCATTCTCCTTATTTTTTCGAAGGAAACCATACCAGGCCTTTCACAATTTTCTTCTGTTAACTGGTATAAATACACGGGCGGGCTGCTGGGTGCTTTCGTCGTAACAGTAACGCTGATATCGGTGGCACAGATCGGCGCGGGAAATATGTTTGTTTTAATTGTTGCGGGGCAGTTGGTTACTGCGGTGCTGATGGATCATTTTGGTGTGCTGGGCATGAGGCCAAACCCCGTGAGTATGCAAAAGTTTTTTGGTATTTGTTTATTGGTTGCCGGAGCATGGCTGGTGAATAAAAAATAATCACCAGTTACTCAATCTCAATCCAAAACTATAAGGTGTTTGATTCAGGCCATCTTTGAACATGCTCTCTGTTGCATAAGTTCCATATAATTTCACATAACCCAGGCTGATTTCAGCGATGTAAGCCAATTTAAAATCCCGGATATTAAAATCATCATGTTCTTTTTTCAAACCCATTCCGGCACCAATTGTTTTCTGCCGTGATGAGTATAGATAACCTCCGCTGATGCCCGCGCTAATACCGAACCCATGCGTATGCGAATCAGGTGTGAAGTTGAAATTCAGCATCAATGGTACAGTGATATAATCTAAAGCAAGTTTATTTTTTTCATAATCAATAGACTCCAGGAGCACAAGAGGTTGATTCGTTTCCTGGAAACGGATCGGTTCGGTGTACTTATAATTATTCAGCTCAAGGCCGATTCCGTATTTAAGATTCATGACATGCTTTACCAAATTCAGGCGCTGCATAAAGATCCAAATGTTAACATTTGTTGATTTTAACCCACGCTGTTCGAACCAGTTTTCATTTGCACCTGCCGGCAGGAATCCGTTCGCTATTGACTGCGAATAATTTGTTTTGTCGTCTACCTGGTTTACTCCCAGGTCAATGATCATCCAGTTGGTAGTAATATTTTGATTTCCGTATTTGAAGTGATTTTCATGGACGTCGTAGTAACTGCGGTTACGGTCTTTGCCACTTCTTATGATGATAATATTTCCTACCCTGATGGTGTCGTTATCGGGTTTGGTAGTAGTGTCACGTGGTGCAGAAGTGGAATCCTGCGCAAATCCATTCAAGGCAAAGCATACTACAGCCAGTAGTGTAATTACTCGTTTCATCGTTGATTGATTCAAATTATTGTAATGATGTTACTCTGTCAAGATACCGGGTCGCTTTTCTTAAAACGCCGCGAAGTTTTGTTTTTTTACTCAATGAAGTATTGGCAAAATAAATCATGTCATTGTCTGTTTCCTGATTGTACGATTGGGCATAGGTATTATTGGTGGGTTGTTCCGCACCGGTATTTTCTATGGCTCTTGGTGCAACAGCCACATCAATCGTTTCACTTCCAGGTTCAGATCTTACAACATTCTGTTTGATCTCTGCTGCTTCAGGAGTTTTTTCCGGAGATTCATTTTTCACCACATCGGGTTCATTGATCATTTCTTTTTTATTATTCTCAATATTTTCTTTCTGCGTGCTTTTGTTTACCTGTTTTATTTTTTCACTTTTATCAGTACGTGCTACCGGTGTATTACCAGGAGTGTTGCTTTCAGTTTTCTGCCTGTCATTTTCTTCTGTAATTTCTTTTGATGGAAGCGCATCGGCAACTTCAGGTTTTTTTGCTTCAGGTTGTTTAATTATTGCTACAGGCACCTTATTAATATTGCTGTTGCTAAAGAATACCCATCCCACTACACTGAAAACAATCAGCACCGCTGCGGCGGCTGCAATCCTGAACCATCTCATATAGATTACTTTCCTTTCTTCCTCCTCATCCTTGAAAAGCAATTCCTTATTTTCAAAAATGATACTGTCGTCAGGTATCATCACCGTTTGCCTGATCAGGTTGAATTCGCCGGCAAGATCAGGATTCAGGCTAATGAATTCCTCCACAGCTTTCATTTCGTTTTCGTTCAGTTCGCCATCAGCGTACAGAAGGAAAAATTCTTCGTATGACTGCCTGTTTATGTGCATAATTTTTTGATTCGCTATTCAAGAATGTTTTCCGGGCTCACTAAATAATTCTTCAGTTGTATCCTTGCACGGTGCAGGTAAACCTTCACCTGGCTCGGACTTAAACCGGTTATTTCTCCTATCTCTTCATAGGAATATCCTTCATAGTCCTTCAACAATACCAGCGACCGTTGTATTTCATTGAGCCTGGCTAGAGCAGATTCAAGGATCTTCCTTGTTTGATACTCCTGCCGGTTATATACCGGTACATCTTCCATCGCCTCTTCTTTCAGCAAAACCATTTTTCCTTTCCTGATATGATCGATCATCTGGTGATATGCTACCGTGAAAAGAAATGACTTACATCTTGTTCCATCTACCGTTGCCCTGCTCACCCACATTTTTTCGAATGCACTCTGTACCACATCCCTTGCATCTTCGCTGTTACGCAGATTTTTAAGAATGAAACGGTACACGCTGTCAGCATGCTCCTTTACACAAATGTTATACTCTTTCTCGGTCATAAGCAGAAAAACCGGCTGATAGCTGAACAATACCTGTCTGTAAGTTATACGCACGGGGTAACTGTAATGTTACAGCCAGAGCCTCAAATCTTTTCATCCCTAATCCCCTTATTTTTGCCCTCTATAAAAATTACCATGAACCACAAATTTGTTGAACGCATTTCAGCGGAACTGGATGAGATCAGGACCGCCGGACTGTACAAATCTGAAAGAATAATTACATCGGCGCAGGGTCCCGAAATAGAAGTGAATGGCAAAAAAGTGCTCAATTTCTGTGCGAATAACTACCTCGGTCTCTCTTCACACCCCAAAGTTATGGAAGCTGCCTGTAAATATGTGGACGACAGGGGGTATGGCCTCAGCAGTGTACGCTTTATCTGCGGTACCCAGGATATTCATAAGGAACTTGAAGCCAAAATCTCCACATTCCTTGGAACTGAGGACACGATTCTGTATGCCGCCGCTTTTGATGCCAACGGAGGCGTTTTTGAACCTCTTTTCGGCGAGCAGGATGCTATAATTTCCGATGAGCTGAACCACGCATCGATCATCGATGGGGTAAGACTTTGCAAGTCGCAGCGGTTCCGTTATAAGCATAACGACATGGCCGACCTCGAAGCAAAGCTTAAAGAAGCATCTGTTGCCAGGAGCAGGATTGTGGTGACCGATGGCTCTTTCAGCATGGATGGCACAATAGCCAAACTTGATGAAATTTGTGCACTTGCAGAGAAATACGATGCGATAGTGATGAGTGATGAATGCCATTCCAGCGGGTTTATAGGTAAAACCGGGAGAGGAACTCATGAATACCGTGGAGTTATGGGTAAAGTGGATATCATCACCGGAACATTAGGAAAAGCGCTTGGAGGGGCATCAGGGGGATTTACCAGCGGCAGAAAAGAGATCATTGAAATGCTCAGGCAGCGCTCAAGGCCATATCTGTTTTCCAATACCGTAGCTCCTTCTATTGTAGGTGCGAGCATCACGGTACTTGATCTGCTCAGTGAAACTACCGACCTGAGGGATAAACTTGAGTTCAACACAAAATATTTCAGGGCTAAAATGACTGAAGCAGGATTTGATATCAAGCCAGGAGATCATCCTATTGTGCCGATCATGTTATATGATGCAGTGGTGGCACAGCAATTTGCATCTAAATTGCTGGAAGAAGGAATATATGTGATCGGGTTTTTCTTTCCGGTTGTGGCCAAAGGACAGGCGAGGATACGTGTTCAGTTAAGCGCCGCGCATGAACAGCGTCACCTGGACAAAGCCGTGGAGGCGTTTACGAAAATCGGGAAAGAATTAGGGGTGATAAAAGTTAAAAGTGTAAAGTGAAAAGTGAAATCATATCCCCCGCTGGCGGGGGTGGCGCGAAGCGCCGGGGGTGGACCTTCGCAGAAAATTTAATTAGGAAAATTCGTTATCATGGAAAAGAAAATCATTTATACCAACGAAGCACCGGAGCCGATAGGCCCTTATAGCCAGGCAGTACAGGCCGGATCATTTTTATTTATATCCGGCCAGGTAGCCATTAACCCGGCAACAGGAAATGTTGATGCAAAAGAAATCAATGAAGAAACTTTCCAGGTGATGAAAAATCTCACCGCCATTCTTCATGAGGCGCAGATGGATTTTAATAATGTGATTAAGACAACCATTTTCCTGAGCGATATGTCGCACTTTGCCACCGTTAATGAAATATATGCCGGGTTTTTTACCGGTGATTATCCTGCGCGTGAAACGGTTGCGGTAAAAGGGTTACCCAAAAATGTGAACGTAGAGATCGGCATGATTGCTTCACGATAAAAAATTTCCTGATGATAGTGGCAATACTGGCTGATGAAGAAATAAAAGCAGAAATTATTGATAAAGGTTTTCATGATGCAGTGGAGATTTTGTGGGCCGACAGCCTGCAATCGCTCAGGATTATCGCGGCCGATGCCTACTTCGATCTGTTATTTGAGAATGACCGGGAAAGAATTGCAAGATTGAAATTTCTTTTACCGAAACCGGTTTTTGTGAATTCGGTTGTACATACATGCCGGGATATTTCGGAGGATTTTTTCAGGATAAATGCCTGGCCCACCATGATCAACAGGAGAATAATAGAAGTGGTGGCCCCGGAAAACAAGATGCAAAAAAAAGTAAAACAGATTTTTGATGAACTTGGATGGGTTTTCCAGATGGTACCGGATACCATAGGCATGATCACACCACGCATTGTATCCATGATCATCAACGAAGCCTTTTTCTCACTTTTCGAAAAAGTGAGCACACGGGAAGAAATAGACATTGCCATGAAACTTGGAACCAACTACCCATACGGCCCTTTCGAATGGTGTGATAAAATTGGCACAGGCAGAATATGGCAACTTCTTCATGAACTTCAGAAAACAGAAGCCAGGTATACTATTGCACCGGGGTTAAACGGAGAATTCAAATGGCATTGATTTTATCCATAGATACCGCGCTTGAAGAAGCATCGGTGTGCCTTTCAGAAGATGCACAGGTTCTTGCAGTTAAAAATAATAACAGGCAGATGGACCATGCCGCGTGGATACAGTTAGCGATCAGGGAACTATTTGCTCAAACAGAGCGTAATCCAGGCCAGCTTTCGGCGATAGCCGTGGCTGCAGGCCCAGGATCTTACACAGGGCTCAGGGTAGGTATGGCTACCGCCAAGGGTATGTGCTACGCACTGGAGGTGCCACTGATCACAGAAAGTACGCTTTTGCTTATCGCTCAACGTGTTAAAAAAGAAATCAACCAGGCGAGCGTATATGCATTACCGGTGCTCATCTGCCCTATGATAGATGCACGGAGGATGGAAGTTTTCACAGCACTTTATGATTTCGGCCTGAATGAGAAGCTGGCACCGGGGGCAGTAGTGCTCGATGAAACCTCATTCGGTAACGAATTGAAAGACCATGTGATCCTGTTTTGCGGCAATGGAAGCAAAAAATGGCAACATTTATGTATATATAACAATGCAGTGTTTGTGGATGTAAACCGGAATGTGACCGATCTGGCAGAATCAGCCTCAAAAAAATTTAACATCGGAACTTTTTCCGACCTTGCATACACAGAACCAACCTACCTCAAGAACGTCTACACCGGGAAAAGCAAGTAGAATAAATTAAATTAATTTGTTACCTCTTGTGCCATTTTAAATTAAGACCCTAAATTTGCGATTGCTTTTTATAAAAAGGAGATGTGAAAATGAATGTATCCAGTAACTATTCAATGACCCTGCACGCAGAAGAGGAACAGGGCTCGCCTGTAAAGGTTGATTTCGTTAACCTTAAGAAAGCAGCGATGATCCTGCGCGCCTTAAATCATAAGTTAAGACAGCAGATCGTTAAGTTGATCGATGAGAACAAAAAGCTCACAGTTACAGAAATCTACATCAAACTGAGGCTCGAGCAATCAGTTGCATCGCAACACCTGGCCATCCTGAGAAGAGCAGGAGTAGTAAAAACAACGAGGGACGGAAAGTTTATTTATTATTCTGTTAATCCTTCGAGGATCGATGGTATCATGAGCTGTGTCCATAGTCTTACTGAATAAGATTTGTACATTTGCGGGATGCTTATCAAACAACTTTATACAGGTTGCCTTAGCGAAGCTGCGTACTATATTGAAAGCAAAGGTGAGGCCGCAATAATCGATCCCCTTAGGGATATAGAAGAATATCTTCAGCTTGCATCAGAACAGAAAACCACCATCAGGTATATTTTAGAAACGCACTTCCACGCAGACTTTGTAAGTGGTCACCTCGACCTGCACAAAGCAACAGGAGCACCGATTGTATTCGGACCCAACACTGAAACTAATTTTCCGATCCATCTTGCAAAAGATGGTGAGGTTTTCAAACTTGGTGACATAAGTTTAGAAGTTGTTCATACCCCCGGTCATACCCTTGAATCAACCTGTTACCTGCTGAGAGACGAGAACGGGAAACCTTATGCGTTGTTCACCGGCGACACCTTATTTGTAGGAGATGTAGGCAGGCCCGACCTGAGCAGCGGCAACATGTCGAAGGAAGAGCTGGCCGCAATAATGTATGATACACTGCAGAAAAAAATATTAACACTGCCGGATGAAGTGATGGTTTATCCCGCGCATGGAGCAGGAAGCAGCTGCGGGAAAAATCTTGGTCCCGAAACCACAAGCACCATTGGTGAACAAAAGCTAACCAATTATGCTTTGCAACCCCAGACTAAAGAAGAATTTATTAAATCAGTTACCAGTGACCTCAACGTTCCCCCACAATATTTTCCAATCAACGCCAGGATCAATAAAGAAGGATATGATAGCCTCGATGAGATCCTTAAGAAAGGACTTACACCTATGAACATTGAAGCATTCAAAAAAAGAATGAAAGTGGATGATGTATCGGTTCTCGATACCCGCAGAGCATCCATATTTGCAAAAGGTTTTATTCCCGGTTCAGTAAGCATTGGTCTTGAAGGACGTTTTGCAGAGTGGGCAGGAGCGATACTGTCTTTTGAAAAACCAATTCTGATTGTTGCAGAGAAAGGTTTGGAAAAAGAAGCAGTGATACGCCTTGCCAGGGTAGGCTTTTCAAGAATTGAAGGATTTCTGGAAGGAAGTTTTGAAGCATGGCAGGAGGCAGGAGAGAAAATAGATATGATCATAGAAGTTGAACCTGATGAATTGGCAATGGATATTCCATTCGATGAAAATCTTGTAGTAGTGGATGTACGCAGGGAAACTGAATTTGGTGACGGTCACATTACAAATGCCTTAAATATTCCGCTCGACGAATTAACAGATCCGGGTAATCTCGCAAACTTTGAAGACAACCACAATATTTACATTTATTGCGGTAGTGGATACAGGAGTGTGATTGCGGCATCGCTGTTCAAAAAACAGGGGCTGCATAATATCCGTAATGTTACCGGTGGATATGAAAAAATAAAAGAACTTGAAAAGATCAAGATAAGCAAAGAGAACAGCGTACTCAATTAAGGATGCGGATTTTTATCGTCTATCCACAACCTGCTGTATTCCGGTTTCCATTCTTTTTTCCACCTGCGGTGGCTCCATAGCCACATTTCAGGATGTTCCCTGATAAATTTTTCGAGATAGCGAACATATCTCCTGGTGATCTCTCCTTTTGGCAGGGATGCCGCCTCATTTGTACACAGTTCGTAGGTAAGTTTATAATGACCTCTTTTTACTTTATGGATATGTCCGAATAGCACCGTTAAATTTCCCGCGGCGGCACCACGTTCAGGGCCACGGATAAAAGGAGTGGGCCTTCCAAAAAAGTTCATCCAGTATGCTTTTGAAACATCACCCGGAACCTGGTCGGCTATTAATGCAAGCAGGTATTGAGAGTTCCTGAAGGGCAGCATTGCATTTTTCATATTTGTCGAGGGAACTACAATATTGCCGCTCACCGTCCGGATCTTCAGCATCAGTTTTTCGAAAACCTTACTTTTTACAGGCAGGTATACCCCGATCAGTTGATAAGAAATATAAGATGCGATACCGACATTCGACAGTTCCCAGTTGAAATTGTGACCGAGCTGAAACTGTAACCTTTTTCCTTTCGCGAATTCCTCTTCAAGTAAAGTATTGTCTACCGTAAAATGACCTTCGGCGAATTTCTTTCCTCCGGATAACAGCTTGAGTGTTTCTATAAAGTTGTCAATAAAGTTTTTATAGTACTGTTTTTCTATGTGTTTTCTTTCGTCAACAGATTTATCCGGAAAGGCATTTGCCAGGTTGTCTCTCACCACCTCTTTTCTGTAGCCGATAATATGGTATAGCAAAAAATAAATGCTATCCGACAAAATATAGAGAATTCTTAGTGGCAGCATTGATAGCAGATACAACAGGCCGTATACAATGCGGTACATCATCAGGTGTTGATCCATTTTTTGGATTCCTGCTCCACATGATTAAGTTCGATCTTTACTTTAAATTTATTTTTCAGATGGCGTGCAAGGCTGTCAGCCGCGAACACACTTCTGTGCTGACCGCCGGTGCAGCCGAAACTCACCTGTAAATTGTTGAAGCCTCTTTTTATATAGTCTTCCACTGATATATCAACGATCGTGAAGATGCTATTAAGGAATTCGGCCATTTTGGTACGTTGTTCCAAAAAATCCTGCACGGATTTATCACGTCCTGTGAGTTTTTTATATTCATCAAACCTTCCCGGATTCAACAATCCCCTGCAGTCGAAAACAAAGCCGCCGCCGTTCCCGCTGATATCGGGAGGGATGCCCTTTTTATAGGAGAAGCTGTTGATATTAACTACAAGCGCAGTTCTTTCATCGGCCTGAACAGGTTTGAAGCGGCTCACTACATCTTCGGAGATGATCAATTTGAGCAGCCTGTCGAATTCGGGTAATTCAATGCCTGCAGATCTGTTGCTGAGAAATGATTTCAGGTTATTTAATGCAAGCGGTATGCTGGTAAGGAAATGAGCCTTTCTTTCAAATAATCCCCTGAAGCCGTAGGCGCCAAGTACCTGCAGCAGTCTTATCAGCACGTATCCATTGTACTGACTGATGAAACGTGGTCTGTCGATCGTATCATCAAGTTTTTCTTCTGCGCAATCAATATAATATTCAAGGAGGCTGTTTTTCCATTCTTCAGGAAGTTCTGCCCGAGCCTGCCACAGCATTGACGCTACATCATATTGCAAAGCTCCTTTCATTCCACCCTGGTAATCTATATAATGTATTTGTCCGTCGCGGATCATAATATTGCGGCTCTGGAAGTCGCGGAACATAAAATATTTGTGGTCGGTATCCGTGAGAAAAGTGGAAAGCTGCTCGAACCCATCAAGTAATTTTTCTTTATCGTACGGTATCTGAAGGGTATCGAGAAAATAATATTTAAAATAAAGAAGGTCGCTCATGATGGCCTGTTTGCCGAATTCATGGCTGGTGATGCAGCGATTGTAATCAAGTTGCCTGTCGCCTTTTATCTGCAGATGCGCAAGCTGACTGAGCGATGATTGGAATAATGAGAATACTTCATTGGAATAACCAAGCTCATCAAGCTTGTTCAGCAGCGAAATATTTCCAAGATCTTCCTGTACATAGATCGTTTTATTATCATTTACTGCCAGGATCTCAGGTACAGGACAGCCGCATGAACGAAAGTGATTGGTAAAATAAATGAACGTGTCATTTTCTCTTGTGTTTTTACCATAGGTAGCAACATAAGATGAATCGGCGGTGAAAATCCTGAAATAGATACGGTCGCTGCCGCTTTGCGGTATTTTTTCAATACCCGAAACCGGGAGGCCAACCGATGCTTCAAACAATTCCTGTATGCTGCTTATGATCTCTTCCATACGGACGGCAAAATTAAAGGTTTAAGCTAAGATATCTTTTTGGGCCGTTTTATTCTCTTCCATATCGGCACGCAACATTTTTTCCAACTCTTCAATATATGATCTTTGCGTAACAATGTATTCCTCCGTATCACGGATGGATGAAAGATGCCTGAGGGTGGATTCATCGTATGTAAAGAATTTTTTTGCTGCCCGCATAGTTGAAAGCTGGCTATGTCCGAGTATTTTCATAACGTCTACACCTAACCGTAAAGATGTGTCCAGCGTTTCACGGTAAACATGCAGCATGCCAGCGTTCATAAGGTCGTAAGCATCATAGCGGTTTTTTGCGCGCACGAACATCCGCAGGTCGGGGAAATGCTTTTTGATGGTTTCAATCATTTCAAGTCTTTTCTCAGGCGGTTCGATAGCGATGATAATGATCTTCGCATATGCTGCTCCGGCGGCTTGAAGCAGGTCGAAGCGGGAAGCATCACCATAGTATACTTTAAAACCGATCTTACGGAGCAGCTCAAGCCTGTCGGAATCGGTATCAAGGATAGTAGCACCGATATTATGCGCCCGAAGAAACCGTCCGACAATATTTCCGAAATGCCCGAACCCTGCAATGATCACAGGATTACGCTCATCAATTTCATCCGCCTCAGCTCCATCGTTATTTATGCGGTATTTTGCATATATCCTTGGTTGCAGAAACCGTTCATTCACCAGCATGATCAATGGTGTAAAGGCCATGCTTATCGCTACCACAGCCATCATCGTATCTGAGATCTGCTTTGAGATTAATCCTTCATGCAGGGTAAATGATAGCAGCACAAATGCAAATTCGCCTACCTGGCTCAACGACAATGCGAATAATAAGTTTTGTCCGGGCGGTATTTTACTCCATTTGCCCATTCCGAAAAGGATAAGTGCCTTTACAAACATGATCGCCAACACTAATGAAATGATCGTTACAGGCTGTTGGAGGATCATGTGAAAATTTACAGAGGCCCCTACTGCTATGAAGAACAAGCCGAGGAGCAAGCCCTTAAATGGTTCAATGTCACTTTCAAGCTCATGCTTGTATTCACTGTTGGCAAGCACTACACCCGCAAGGAAAGTTCCCAAAGCGGGACTCAATCCTACCTGGGTCATCAGAACAGCAATGCCAACGATCAGTAATAATGAAGTAGCGGTGAAGATTTCCCTCAGTCTTGTGTTAGCAATGATATTGAATAACGGACGTACAAGATATCTTCCTGCGATCACGATAGCCACTACAGAACCAAGTACTACGAACGTGTGCCCCCATGCAGGAAGATTTGATACAAGGGTTTGTCCCGCATAATGATTAGGGTTAGAGTCGACGCTTCCTTCTGACAGCAATGGAAAAAAAGCAAGCATCGGAATAATAGCTATGTCCTGGAAAAGCAATACCGAAAAAGTATTTTGTCCTGCTATTGTTTTCGTCAATCCTTTTTCAGTAAGTGTTTGCATCACAATAGCAGTGGATGATAATGAAATGATCATCCCTAAAACAAGAGAAGCTTTCCAGTCTATTCCGGATATGTAAACCAATGTACCTGCAATGACTGTGGTAACTGCAACCTGTAATCCTCCGAGTCCGATGATCGCTCCGCGGGATTTCCATAATTTATCAGGTTCAAGCTCAAGACCAATCAGAAAGAGCATCATTACAACGCCGAACTCAGCGAAATGCATGATGTCTTCTCCTTCTGAACCTACAAAGCCAAACACAGCAGGACCTATAATTATTCCTGCGATCAGGTATCCAAGTACTGAACCCAGGCCGAGTTTTTTAGAAAAGGGTACCAGTAATACAGCCGCCGCGAGGTAAACCAATGCCTGAAAAAGAAATGAATGCTGATCCATAATTATAAATTGGTTGAAAAATTGGCATGAAATAAAATCAGACTGACAATAAACATAATTGTAGAATATATTTCATATAAATTTTATAAGTACGGATCAGTATGGGTGATTAATCACACTCCCGTTAAATTTGTTTTAAGAAACACTGATTAGTCAACGGACATTTTGCCAAAAAACAGACAGGCACACCGTTTGCAATATTCCTGAAAAAAGGAGTTTCCATGCAAAAGAGGATTTTGGGTTACCTGCTAATGGTAATCGGGTTAGGAGGAATGGCACTGGCAGGATATATATTCATAACAGGAACAGGCGGCCGTGGACATCTTATCGAAATAACCAGCATCATGATCATCGGAGCTTCCACCTTCTTTGCTGGCATCAATTACATTTATGAAGCTGCAAAAGAATTTACACTGGATAATGTGCAGATGACTCCTGAGCTTGAAGAAATTTCACCTATTCAGCAGCAATGGCGTACAGTTCGAATTGCCAAGCGACCTGTAAAAGAGGTGAGAGAACAACATATTACGGCTAAAGCTGGTTAATCCAGAATCCTTGTTCCGTATTCGCTGATCAGTTCAGCAACTAGTGCCGTCCATCCCGTTTGATGACTCGCGCCTAAACCCTTTCCTGAGTCACCATGAAAGTATTCGTAGAACAATACCAGGTTCTCGTTTCCCGGCTTGTTATAAAACCACCCGTATTCATCGTTATAAATCCTCCTGTTTCCTTTTTCATCCTTTTCAAACAGACTAATCACTCTCCTGGTCAATTCATCCGCAACTTCGCACAGGTTCATCATTTTTCCTGAACCCGTTGGACATTCCACTTTCAGCGTGTCACCGTAAAATTCTCCGTAAGTCCGGATGGACTGGATAATGAGATAGTTAATAGGCATCCACACCGGACCACGCCAGTTAGAATTTCCTCCATATATGTCTGATGTAGAGTCTCCGGGATCGTACCGGATAGTGTACTGAATTCCATCAACAGTTACTGAATACGGGTTGTTCTCATGTTTTTTCGACAATGCCCTGATCCCACCCGGAGATAAAAATTCATCTTCATTCAATAATCTCTTCAACAGGAATACGAGCCTGTCTTTTCTCACAAGCGATAACAGCATTTCCGCTCCGTCGCTTCTTTCTTCATTGGGCCAGAACTTGTTATTTTTCTTTCTGTATTTTTCAAACCATTCAATACGTTTATCGAAATCTATCAGCTGGTCAAAAACGCTTTGTTTTATCGTAGAAACCGCAAACAAAGAAGTTAATCCTACGATCGATTGTATTCTCAAAGGCGTGGGATCGCTTCCTTTTACAACCAGCACATCATAAAAAAATTTGTCTTCATCGTTCCAGAGCCTGTGTTCATTTAATGCTTCGGAGATCAGCACAAAGTGTTCGAAGAATTTTGTTGCCGTATCTTCAAAAGATGGATCCTGGCAGGCAATCTCGATGGCCATATCCATCATGTCGAGCGCATAGGTGCCCATCCAGCTTGTACCGTCGGCCTGTTCGAGCTGCATTTCTCCCACAAAATGAAAATTGCGGTTGAATACGCCGATGTTATCCAGTCCAAGGAAGCCTCCTTCGAAGATGTTATTTCCGTTAAGGTCTTTCCTGTTGATCCACCAGGTGAAGTTGATCAGAAGTTTCTGAAATATTTTTTTCAGGAACATGATGTCGCCGGTTCCAGTCTGTTTTTTTTCAATCTTATATACCTGCATGGCCGCCCATGCGTGCACAGGTGGATTTACATCGCTGAAGTTCCATTCATAAGCCGGTAATTGACCATCGGGCTTCATGTACCATTCACGCATGATCAGGAGGAGTTGGTGCTTGGCGAAAGTGGGGTCTGCTACCGCCATGGAAATGGTTTGAAAGGCAAGATCCCACGCGGCATACCAGGGATATTCCCATTTATCGGGCATTGAAATGATATCCTGGTTTTTAAGGTGCCGCCAGTCGCTGTTACGCCCTATAAGCTTACCATTGCTCACAGGTGTTATGCCGTCGCTGGTGGTGAGCCAGGTTTCTACATCATAATGATAATATTGCTTGCTCCAGAGCAGGCCAGCTATTGCCTGGCGTTGAATGCGGGCCATGTCTTCACTTACACCTTTAGGCAATATGGCGTTGTAATATTCATTGGCCTCTTCCTTTCGTGTGGCGAATATTTTATCGAATCCCCTGGCAAATGCATTTTCAACCAATGTGTTGCTCAGCCTGCAATAGATGGTTTTAGTTGAGCCTCCTGAAATTCTGAGTTTGTATACCGGGGAAAATTTTGTTCCCTTTTTCCTGTTCCTGAGTTCTTTAACGTTAGCGCCTTTGATGACGGCGTCGTGAAAAGCATCTTTGGTAAAAATGGATGTGTTGGGTACGTTGCTTACTTTTTGAGTGTTGGTTTCATTGTCCGTAAACAGTGCGTCGGTAGGGCGCTGGAAATAGAAGTAATAATTCTCGAGGCGCCTGTGCTCGGCCTTCACACAATTTTTATTGATATAGCTGATCTCAGGAATTGATTTTGGTTCCTGGTCCCACCACCTGTTGTAAAACCAAAGCGTGGGCATTACTGTAATGTCTGCTGTTCTTGTATATCTGTTTGTGACATCGATTTTAATAAAAATGTCGTTAGGTCCCTGCTTGGCATAGGTAATCTTTACATCAAAATACTGGCTGTCGTGAAATACGCCGGTGTCGAGTATTTCATATTCAGGTTCAAGGCGGGTGCGCTTCCTGTTTTCTTCCCGCAGTTTGTTATATGGAAATTCAACCTGCGGATATTTATACAGGTATTCCATGTAATAGTGTGTGGGAATATTATCGAGATAATAATAAAGCTCTTTTACATCTTCACCATGGTTGCCTTCACCGTTGCGAAGACCGAACAGGCGTTCCTTCAGTATGGGATCTTTTCCATTCCATAAAGAAACGGCGAAACAGAGGTTCTGGAACATGTCGGAGATGCCGGCAAGGCCATCTTCACCCCATATGTAAGCACGGTAGGCGGCATGATCGAAAGGGAAGTAATGCCAGGCGTTTCCGTCTGAACTATAGTCTTCACGTACGGTTCCCCACTGTCTTTCACTGAGATAAGGACCCCATTCTACCAGCGGTACGGTTTTTCCGGCATTAACTGCTAATCTCTGGTGTTCAGCTGTCATGTATTGAATTTAACGGACTTGCATGGCAGTCGTGCGCCGAAAATACGGACTAAATGCGAAAGGTTAGTTCCCGCAATGGACTTGTATAGGATTTGCGTAGGTCTTGTATTGGTAAAACCTATACCAAACCTATAGGGGACCCTTTAGAAAGAATTCTGGATTGAACAAAGGGGTATCCTAAAAGAATCTATGTACAGTTTTTAAGACGGGTCAACTGGTAGTACCTTGTGCCCGGAAAAAATATGATAAGTATGGCAAAGTTGTTTGAGCCTTTAAAAATAAGGGATGTTGAATTCAGAAATAGGATAGTGGTATCGCCGATGTGTGAATATTCCAGTATTGATGGATTTGCCAGCGACTGGCACCTTGTACATCTTGGTAGCAGGGCCGTTGGAGGAGCGGGGCTGATATTTACAGAGGCCATTGCGGTGTCGCCGGAAGGCAGGATATCACCCTCAGACCTGGGAATTTGGAAAGATGAGCACATTGATTTTCTTAAAAGAATAGTTACGTTTTTACATGATCATGGCGCAGTGGCCGGTACCCAGCTGGCACATGCAGGACGAAAAGCAAGTGTTGATGCGCCATGGAGAGGTGGAAAGGAGTTGAGTATTGAAGAAGGTGGATGGGGAACTGTTGCGCCTTCATCTGTTCCATTCAAACATGGAGACCGCCATCCGCATGAGCTGACGAGAGAGGAAATTAAAAAGGTGGTAAGTGATTTTAAAGACGCTGCAACCCGTGCGTTTAAGTGCGGTTTCAAAGTGTTGGAAATACACGCAGCACATGGTTATTTGATCAATGAATTCTTTTCACCACATAGTAATTTGCGTACTGATGAATATGGTGGAAGTTTTGAAAACAGGATCAGGGTTTTATCAGAGATCATTGAAGCTGTACAAAGCGTATGGCCAAAAGAAAATCCGCTTTTTGTAAGAATATCGGCAACAGAGTGGAATGAGAATGCATGGAACATTGATGATTCTGTGAAGCTTGCTAAAATATTAATGGAAAAAGGAGTGGATTTAATCGATTGTTCGAGTGGGGGTAATGTATACAAGGCTAAAATTGAATTGGGACCAATGTACCAGGTGCCGTTTGCTGAGAAAATAAAAAAAGAATCGGGGATAATGACAGGTGCTGTGGGTCTGATCACTACTGCACAGGAGTGTGAAGATATTTTGCAAAGCGGTAAAGCGGATATGATATTTCTTGCACGCCAGATGCTCCGCGACCCTTATTTTCCTTTGCATGCAGCGAAGGAACTGGGTGTTGATGTGAAGTGGCCGGATCAGTATCTGAGGGCGAAGCAATAAAATTCGGCAGACTGCAGACAAAAACAATCACATACTTCTTCTATACTGTCCTCCAACCTCATACAGCGCATGCGTGATCTGTCCAAGTGAACAATGTTTCACTGTCTCCATCAGTTCGTTGAAAATATTTTCATTCTTAACAGCTGCATGCTGTAATCTTTTCAACGCCTCACCACTCTGTGATTCATTTCTTTTTTGAAATGCACGCAGATTTTCAATTTGTTTTCTCTTTTCATCATCGGTGCTGCGAATAACTTCTCCCGGCAAAACAGTAGGACTACCTTTTTTATCCAGGAAAGTATTTACGCCAACAATAGGCAGCTCTCCGCTATGTTTCATGCTTTCGTAATACAAACTTTCTTCCTGTATTTTATTGCGCTGGTACATTCGTTCCATAGCGCCAAGTACCCCTCCACGTTCTGATAACCTGTCAAATTCCGCAAGCACTGCGGCTTCCACCAGATCTGTCATCTCTTCAATAAGAAAAGATCCCTGGTTTGGGTTTTCGTTTTTTGCGGTGCCCAGTTCGCGGTTTATTATCATCTGTATGGCTATAGCCCTGCGTACAGATTCTTCAGTTGGAGTTGTTATAGCTTCGTCATAAGCATTTGTATGCAGGCTGTTGCAATTATCATAGATCGCATACAAAGCCTGGAGTGTTGTGCGGATATCGTTGAAATCAATTTCCTGCGCATGGAGGCTTCGTCCGCTCGTCTGGATATGATACTTCAGTTTCTGGCTCCTCTCATTTCCTTTATACAGATTTTTGACTGCCTTTGCCCAGATTCTCCTGGCCACCCTGCCGATCACGCTATATTCAGGATCCATGCCATTACTGAAAAAGAAACTGAGGTTGGGCGCAAAATCATCGATGTGCATGCCACGGCTCAGGTAGTATTCGAGATAAGTGAATCCGTTGGCAAGTGTGAAAGCAAGCTGGGTAACCGGGTTTGCTCCAGCTTCAGCAATATGATAACCACTGATGCTGACGCTGTAAAAGTTCCTGATGTCATTATCAATAAAATATTGCTGAACATCACCCATGAGCTTAAGTGCAAATTCAGTGCTGAAAATGCAGGTGTTCTGCGCCTGGTCTTCTTTTAAAATGTCGGCCTGAACTGTGCCGCGAACCTGCCTGATCGTTTCCGATCTTATTTTATCGTAAGTAGCTGCATCAATTTCTTTTTCATTTGATGACACGAGGTATTTTTCACACTGCTGATCGATTGCGGTATTAAGAAAAAATGCAAGCATTACCGGGGCAGGACCATTTATCGTCATGCTCACAGAGGTTTTTGGATCACACAGATCAATGCCTTTGTATAATTTTTTTGCATCATCGAGGGTGGCTACGCTTACGCCTGCGTTACCGATCTTACCGAATATGTCGGGACGTTCGTCCGGATCTTCACCATATAGTGTAACGCTGTCGAAGGCTGTAGACAACCGGATTGAAGATTGTCCATCGCTGAGGTAATGAAATCTTTTGTTGGTCCGTTCCGGGCCGCCTTCACCCGCAAACATTCTTATGGGATCTTCATCATCGCGTTTCAAAGAATACACACCTGCGGTATAAGGAAATTCACCGGGAACATTTTCCTGCAACTGCCATTTAAGAATGTCGCCCCAGTCATTGTATTTAGGCAGAATTACTTTTCGTATAGGGGTGCCTGAAAGGCTTGTTTGGGTAAGTTTCCTGGTGAAGGTTTTATTACGTACAGGGTAATTAAAATTATCAGCGCTGTATTTATCTTTAAGTTTTTTCCAGTTGTCAATAAGATTTTTACATTCCGGATCGAGCTGAAGATTTATTGAACCGATTGCTGAGGCTGCTTCAGATTTACCCTGTTCAAGTAAAATTTGCCTGGCGCCGTCGAGTTTATATAATCCGGAAGCAATAGAACCCTGATCATTAACCCATTTATCGTAAGCGCGGTTGTTCTCGGCGATCTCTGATAAATATCTTGCGCGTTTGGGAGGAATGATGGGCGCTGGTTCTTCCGGCAATTCGTGTTCATCGAATTGGTTCTTCCTGAAAATAAAATTCAGTTTTGATTCGAGTGTGGAGATCAGTTTGGCGTAAAGAGTATTAATACCCGGGTCATTGAATTGTGCTGCTATGGTCGCGAGAACAGGAAGCTGGTCATCTTTAGCGGTCCATAATGCATGATTTCTTTTATACTGTTTTTTTACATCGAGCAGGGCATCTTTAGCGCCGGGTTTATCAGATTTATTTATGGCAATGAGGTCGGCGTAGTCGAGCATATTAATTTTCTCGAGTTGAGAAGCGGCACCATATTCAGGTGTCATCACATAAATGCTGAGGTCGCAATAATCAAGAATGGCGGTGTCGCTTTGGCCGATGCCTGCTGATTCAAGTATGATGATGTTGTATCCTGCGGATTTGCAGATGCCAATAGCGTCCTTAACATATGCGCTGAGTGCTGTATTATCGTCGCGGGTAGCAAGCGAACGCATGTAAATACGCGGATGCGAGATAGCGTTCATCCTTATCCTGTCGCCGAGCAAGGCGCCTCCTGTTTTCTTTTTACTGGGATCCACGCTGATCACGGCAATGGACACAGTACTGGAGTCGTTTAAAAATCTTCTTACAATTTCATCAGTTACCGATGATTTTCCTGAACCCCCTGTGCCGGTGATGCCAATGACAGGAGATTTTTTGCCAGTTTCTGAATCGGCAGACGGCAGACGTGAGGCGGTAGCTATTCCTTTATTTTCAGCAATTGTAATTGCCCTCGCTATCTTTCTTATATCCTTTATTTCACCTAAAGGAATCTTCCCATTCCATGAATTATCAAGATTAATTTCCCGGCACTGCCGCAGCACATCTTCAATCATTCCTTCAAGTCCCATTGCTCTTCCGTCATCCGGTGTATAGATCCTTGTAATGCCATACCTGTGTAACTCTTCTACTTCGGCTGGAAGTATAGTTCCGCCACCTCCGCCAAAAATTTTGATGTGGCCGCACTCTGCTTCATCGAGCAGGTCTTTCATATACTTGAAAAATTCAACGTGCCCTCCCTGGTAAGAGGTAATGGCAATGCCATGTACATCTTCTTCGATGGCACATTCCACAATTTCATGAACGCTCCTGTTATGACCGAGGTGAATGATCTCCGCGCCTTTCGATTGTAGTATCCGGCGCATGATGTTTATGGCGGCATCGTGCCCATCAAATAATGAGGCTGCAGTTACTATTCTGACTTTCTTTTGGGTGGAAGACATAATCTTTGGCTAGTGCCAAAATTATGAATTAAAACTAATGACTGTTAGTCGTACCGCAATTTGTCCTTCATTCCCTTCTCTTTAGGCTTGTCAGGATTGGTTAATTTAACTGAGTAACTTACAGGACAAAGGAAAAATAACAATTTTGAAACCCTTCGGTCTTAGTAAAAGAAAAATCAAGTCCTGGCTTATCTGGGAGTTAACAGCCATTGCTATCGGAGTGCTGATATATGTATTCTCCTGAGACCAAACCTGTAAAACCGCCAAAAGAAATAAACCCTCATGAGCAAAATACTTTTGATTTGCATGGTAATGTTCTTAGCCATGTCTACAAATGCACAAGACAGCACCGTTGTAAGAATCGCAAGACTGCAAATTGATCCCAGCCAGGTCGAACAATATAAAGCAATACTGAAAGAAGAAATAGAAGCCGCCGTACGTATTGAACCGGGAGTATTATCATTGTATGCCGTTGCCGACAAGAACAATCCCGCTCAAATAACTGTATTTGAAATTTACGCAAGTGATGCCGCTTACAGATCACATATTCTTACCCCTCATTTTCTGAAATACAAAACCTCTACAAAGGAAATGGTGAAGTCTCTTGAACTCTCGGAGAATGAACCGATCTGGTTAGGAACGAAGAAATAAGTTTACCTCCTTTGATTTCTCGCAAAGGTGCAAAGAAGCGCAAAGGACTACTCTTTTATCATCTTTACTATCATTCTCTCCTTACTATTCACAATTACTTCAAGTGTGTAGAGCCCAGGTTTAAGCTTGCTTGATCCTTCAACAAGAATATTGCTGATCCCTTTATCAACATCAGCAGTTTTATGAATAACAGTTATTCCGGAAGCATTGATGATTCTCATAGCCACCATCGAATTCTCCTGCAGTTGAACATTTACCGCGATATCGCTTTTGGCGGGGTTAGGAGTAACGCTGATCATTGAAACGGTCTTCGTGTTGTATACTCTTACAATCAGTAACCTGGAGGTAGCAACAGATCCGTCAGCCTTGATCTGCTTCAGCCTGTAATAAAGATCTTTTTTAAGCGCAGTATTTTTTCCAACATTATCTATGTAAGTATAATCACTTTTCTGCGTAGTATTTTTCGCGCGGATGGTACCTGAATTCTGCCATGACTGCCCATCTATACTTCTTTCCAGCTCAAATTTATCTATACCGCTGCCAGCCTCTGCGTTCCAGGCAAGCTCTACATTTCCATCATACTTATAAGAGCCTTTGAATTCTACAAGGTTGCCGGCAGGAAAATGTATATAGACGGTAGCATCAGGCGAACACAAATTCGCTTCATCACAAATTTTATAAACGAAACTGGTAATATTCCCTTTAAAATTTTTATGAGGAGTGAAAGTAAATGAGCCATCTTCATTCAGCTCAACCTTGCCATCCATAGAACCTTTGATCAGGTATGCGGAAACAGGTTCGCTGTTCTTTTCTTTGTCATTATCTATCAGCGAGCCCGATGCAGTGCGGTTAGCCATTCCTGTTACATTGTCTCTCATGGCGACAGGAGCCGAATTACATCCGCCAGTATATTTATAAGGTGAAGATGTTTTAAACTCATCAATGGCAATCGTGGCGCTGCCGCCTTTCCCACCAAACTTCAGCACCAGCCTGTATTCACCGGGGATGATATTTTTAAATGAAGTATTGTATTTTTTAGATTTTACAGCGTTGATGCCGATGAATTCTATCGATTCAAGTTCCTTCACGATCTCATTCGAGGCGTTGGCCAGGCAGATCTTTACCCACCTTGATGCAGACGCCTCAAAATCTTCGTTGAAAGCATATTCAAATGATACATCTATTTCGGTACCTACATTTAATAAGGGAGTGTAAATTCCAGCGTTGCCATATTGCAGGGCATTGATGTCGGAAACCATAGCGCCGTCGCCTTCTATCTTTGGATTCCATCCGTTGTTGTTCACATCAAAATGGTGAAAGGTCCAGCAGGAATTCTGCAGGCTCATCCGGATAGAATGAATGGGAACACCTTTTCTTGAGTTAAAATTTTCTGTTATACCCGCGGAAGCGCTGATAGCGGAAAATATTCCTGTACAAATAAATAATTGGCGGAAGAGTGATACTCGCATGTTGAAACAATCAGGATTGACAAAAGGGCAAAAATCAACATGGAAATATCAGAGGAATGGGAGATGGGGTAAAAGTAGTATTCATTTTTGGCAAATGCAAGTGAACTCATTTCCCCAATTAATTATAAATAATCACCCCCGGCGCCGGAGGCGCCACCCCCTCAAGGGGTTTTTATTTTTTAATTTAATTAAAATAAAGAAGATGAAGATTTCGAACCCTTGTTCGCCAGCTGGCCGCAGGCCGCATCAATATCCTTGCCCCGGCTGCGGCGCAGACGAGCATTTACACGGTTCTTTTCAAGATAGTTCATGAACTGCTCCACCACTTTCTCCTCGGGCTTCATAAAATTGGCCTTGTCAATCGGATTGTATTCAATGATATTCACCAGGTCCGCGGCAGTTTGCCTGTAAATTTTGATCAGCTCGTCAGCATCCTTCAAGCTATCGTTAAAGTCCTTGAATAAAATATATTCCAGCGTTATTTCATTGTGCGTCTGCTTGTAATAGTGGTTCAGCGCGTCTACAAGTGCCTTGATATTGTTGGTTTCGTTGATCGGCATGATCTCATTGCGCTTTTTATCGTTTGCGGCATGCAGGGAAAGGGCCAGCTTGAACTTCACGTTATCATCCCCCAGCTGCCTGATCATTTTCGCCACACCGGCGGTTGAAACGGTGATCCTCCTTGGGCTCATGCCCAATCCGTCTGTGGCGCTGATCCGGTCGATTGCACGGGTTACATTTTTATAATTCAGCAATGGCTCTCCCATGCCCATAAAAACGATGTTGGAGAGCTTCTTTCCATATATTTTCTCGCATTGCTGGTTGATCAGGGCCACTTCATCATAGATCTCGTCAAATTCAAGGTTACGTTCTCTTTCCATATACCCCGTAGCGCAGAACTTACAACTCAGGCTGCACCCTATCTGCGACGAAACACATGCGGTATTCCTGGTTTCTGTGGGAATAAGTACCCCTTCAACCAGGTGGCCGTCGAAGGTTTTAAAGCGGCTCTTTACAGTGCCATCCGAAGATTTTTGTATAGCATCTATGGTAAGGGCAGGTAGTGTGAAATTATCCGAAAGCCTGGTTCTCAGCTCTTTGCTCAGGTTCGTCATTGCCTCGAATGAATGTGCCTGCTTCAGCCATATCCATTCATACACCTGTTTCGCCCTGAATTTCTTTTCATTTATCGTTTCGAAATACTGTTCCAGCGCATTCAAACTCAAATGCCGGATATTCTTCTTTGCTGGATCATTCATGCTGCAAAGGTATTTACATTTGCGCTCTAATTATCATTATGAGTGCTGCTTACGTTATTGATGCCATCAGAACACCTATAGGAAAATATGGCGGCTCCCTCTCCGGAGTCCGGCCCGACGACCTTCTTGCATTGGTTATTAAAGCACTTCTTCAGAAGCATCCCGACCTCGACCTGAATGATATTGAAGACGTGATCGCCGGCGATGCCAACCAGGCCGGGGAAGACAACCGTAATGTAGCCAGGATGGCTGCCCTGCTGGCAGGACTACCTGTTTCAGTTGCCGGCAATACCGTTAACAGGCTCTGCGCCTCTGGGCTACAGGCCATTATGGACAGCAGCCGCGCAGTGATGTGTGATGAGGGAGATATTTACATAGCGGGTGGCGTTGAGAGCATGACCAGGGCACCTTTTGTTATGTTAAAACAATCCACTCCCTGGAACAGAACACCGGAAGTGATGGATACAACCATCGGCTGGAGATTTCCCAACTCTAAGCTTACCGATAAATATGTTCCGTATTCAATGGGGGAAACCGCGGAAAATGTTGCAGCTCAGTGGAAGATCACCAGGGAAGAACAGGACGAATTTGCGTTTAGGTCGCACGCAAAATATTTTTCCGCGAAACATGCCGGAAATTTTAATGATGAAATCATTCCTGTGGAGATCAATGGAGGTAAAGAACCATTTGCTGAAGATGAACATCCGCGTAAAACCAGCATCGAAAAGCTTGCATCACTTAAGCCAGCATTTTCAAAGAACGGAACAGTTACTGCGGGAAATTCATCAGGATTGAATGATGGCGCAGCGGCCATGCTTATCGCCAGCGAAAATGCGGTTAGTAAATATAATTTCAAACCGCTTGCACGTGTAGTTTCCATGGCTGTTGCCGGCGTTGATCCTTCTATCATGGGGATAGGTCCTGTACCCGCGACCCAGAAAGCTTTGTCGAGGGCAAATCTTTCCATGTCAGATATAGGCCTGATAGAATTGAATGAAGCCTTCGCTTCACAATCTATCGCATGTATCAGGCAACTTGAAATTGATCCTTCTATAGTGAATGTGAACGGAGGATCTATTGCTTTGGGACATCCATTGGGTTGCAGCGGCGTTCGTATCTCTGCAACATTACTCCATGAAATGAAAAAACGCGGGATACGGTATGGACTAGCCGCTATGTGTGTGGGGGTTGGACAGGGTGCTGCTGTTATCTATGAAAACTTAAATCTTAAAAGTTAAAAGATAAGAAAGACTTTACATCGAGAGGAAGAATTTCAAGTTTCCCGCTTCTGATATCTTTTACTCTTGCGGTTTTTTCAGTTGCATTTAAAGTAACTACAAAAGGAATATTTTTATTCTCCGCATATTTAAACTGCTTATCTACTTTTGAATTTTCATAATACATTTCGCAGCTGATATTCCTTTTTCTCAGCGCCTGCATTATTTCGTATGCTTCTTCACTCTCCTTTTCGCCGCTATTTAAAAACATTACCCTGGTTGTTACCATAACTTCTTCAGGGAACAGGTTCATTTCTTCCATCACATCATATATTCTGTCCACTCCAAACGAAATACCTACACCCGCAATGTTGGAAACGCCGAACAATCCAGTGAGGTCGTCGTATCGGCCGCCGCCTCCGATGCTGCCAATCTGTATATCTGAAGGGGCTTTTGCTTCGAATATGATGCCGGTGTAGTAGTTCAGTCCGCGGGCGAGAGTAAAGTCAACTGCAAGATTGAGGTTTTTGTTTTTTGTGTTATTGAGAATAAATTCTAATTCATGGATTCCCTCCTGGGCATCAGGTGAATTTCCGAGGATAGTTTTTACCTGGTCAATTTTTTGGATACTGTCTCCGGAGATTGACAGATATTTTTCGATGATGTTGATATCAGCATCGGTTATAGACTTTTCCCGCAATTCATTTTTTACTTTCTCCAAACCTATCTTATCTAATTTATCTATTGCGATAGTAATGTCAGTTAGCTTTTCTGATCCGCCACATTTTTCAGCGAGAGAAGCAAGCAACTTTCTCGAATTTATCCGCAGTTCATACCTGTCGATCCGGAGTTTTCTGAACACTTCATCATAGATCATTGCGAGGTCAACTTCATTCATCAACGATTTACTTCCCACGACATCTGCATCGCATTGATAAAATTCACGGTAGCGCCCTTTCTGGGGTCTGTCGGCGCGCCACACTGGCTGTACCTGGTATCTTTTAAAGGGATAGTTAAGCTGACTATGGTTCATAGCTACATACCTGGCAAAAGGTATGGTGAGGTCGTAGCGTAAAGCACGGGATGTGAGGTTAACGTCATTTTTTCCCTCGAGAATATTTTCGAAGGCTGAACGGGATTTGTCTAAATTTTTGGGATCGTTGAGTCCGTTGTTGAGAACGCGGAAAATTAGTTTGTCTCCTTCTTCACCATATTTTCCCATTAATGTTTCGAGATTTTCCAACGCAGGAGTTTCAAGCGGCTGAAACCCGTAGAGTTCAAAAACATTTTTAATGGTTGCTAAAATATAATTGCGTTTTCTGACCGTTTCGGGTGAAAAGTCGCGCGTTCCCTGTGGCAGGGTTGGTTTTGCCATAGGCGAAGTTAAAAGTGAAAAGTTATAAGTGAAAAGTTTTCCTGCTCTTCATTTTCCTGCGCAGAATTAAGTCTTCTTACTTTTAAGTTTTAAATTTTGACTTTTAACTTTTTCATATCTTCCGCCCCTTTACCTGAAATGGCAACAGATTACGACGAAAAAAGAAGAAAAGCATATGTTAACCGCCGGTCACTTATGGACCTTGGTATGGGCATCATTTATGCAGTGATGGGAGGTTTCTTCCTGACGTCAGATTTATTTGGGATAGTTATGGAATTTCCTCCAAAACCATTCTCATATATATTCGGGGGATTGTGTCTTTTGTACGGATCGTTCCGGATTTACAGGGGGATAAAGAGAAATTATTTTAATTAGTTATTAACCAGGAACGAAGAATTTTGAGATTGATATGTTTGATATTGGCTATTTCCGGTATCGTATTGACAACCAGTGGATGTGGCGGAACGGGTGATCAGGTTAGCAAAATGGAAACCACCACGAGCGGTACCATTTACTTGAGTGTAGACGAATCGTTCAAGCCCGTAATAGATTCTGAAGTGCAGGTCTTTGAATCATTGCATCCCGAAGCACACATCATCGTGCACTACAAACCGGAAGCCGATTGTTTGAAAGATCTGGAAAACGACAGCATCCGCATGGTGATTGTTACCAGGGGACTCACCGAAGAAGAGCGGGCAGGCCTTGAGAAAAATCTTAAATTTTCACCCCGTTACGGACCTGTGGCATTTGATGCTATCGCTGTGCTGGTGAATAACCAATCGGTTGATACCGCCTTTACCATGCAGGATATCAGGTCTATCGTTAAAGGAACGAGCCCATATAAATATAAAATGCTGCTGGATGGTACCTCTGCCACCAGCACTGTAAGATTTGTGATGGATTCTCTTTTAAAGGGAGAACCCATGTCGAAAAATGTTGTGGCAGCAAAAAGCAGCCAGGAGTTAATTGATTATATTTCAGCTAACAACGACGCGATCGGGTTGTTGGGAGTGAGCTGGGTAGGTGATAAAAATGACCCGCAGGCATTAAGTTTTCTTCAGAAGGTGAAAATTGCGGCAATTGAGTGCAGGGAATGTAACGGGGTGTATGTTAAACCTTACCAGGCAAACATTGCGATGGGTCGTTACCCCATGGTACGGCCTTTGTATTACATCTTAAAGGAAAATTATGATGGGCTTGGCAGCGGATTCTCAAATTTTCTCATCTACGAAAAAGGCCAGCTTATATTTCGCCGTGCTTACCTGCTTCCCGGACGGATGCCTTTAGATGTTAGGGAAATGGAAATCACAGAATAATTTTTGAATAGAGAATTAAAATATATTTACAAAAACAAAATACATAAAAGGAATATGATGAAACGTGTATTAAGCCTGTTAGTTACAATAGTAGTTTTGGGTAATTCGCTGTTTGCACAGAGTGTAGACGATGGCAGAAAATTTCATTACTACGAACGCTACAAAAGCGCAAAAGATGCATTTGAAAAAGTAATTGCATCCAATCCAAATGATATAAATGCTGTTTACTGGCTTGGTCAGACGTTGATCGATTCAAAGGATTCAGCAGGCGCAAAGGCGCTTTATCAGAAAACACTTGCCTCTAACGGAAATGCACCTCTTCTTTTGGCAGGTATGGGCCAGATCATGCTGATGGAAGGCAAAAAGGATGAAGCACGCCAGCAGTTTGAAACCGCCATCAACCTCACAAAAGGTAAGGATGTGGATGTGCTGAATGCCATTGCCCTGGCCAACGTAAAAGCGAAACAAGGTGATGCCGCTTACGCAATAGAAAAACTCAAACTTGCCGAACAGACTAAAAAATTCAAGAATGCAGACACCTACCTGATCATGGGTAATGCTTACCGCAAGATGATCGATGGAGGTAATGCTGTTACTTCTTATAATAAAGCACTTGAGACCACTCCAAATCTCGCGGCAGCCAAGAATGGCATCGGTAAGATCTATGAAACTCAGAAGAATCAGGAATATTACCTGAAAGCATATGAAGAGGCAGTGCAGCTCGATCCGGCTTACGCACCCGCTTATTTCAATCTTTTCTACCACTATTATTTCCGCGACGTAAACAAGGCAGGGGATTACCTGAACAAATATGTTGCAAACAGTGATCAGGGTCCTGAGACCGAATACATCAAAACCGATTATACTTACGCAAAGAGTGATTTTGCAGGCGCACGCCAGAAAGCTGAAGCACTGATCCAGCAGTATGGAGCGAATGTGAACCCAAGAATGTACAGAATGGTGGCTTTTGCAGCGGATACTCTTGGCGACCTTCCTGCGGCAAAGGCAGCAATGGATACCTTCTTTGTAAAATCTGAAGTAGGTCCGGATATTGAAGACATCAAGTCTACCGACTATGAAGAAATGGCGAAGATCACTTCAAAGATCCCGGAGCTCAGGGATTCATCATTCTCCTATTTTGAGAAAGCGATAGCCATGGATACAGTGGTAGCGAACAAACTGAAACTGATAGAAAGCGCTGCTAAAATGGCAAAGGGATTCGGTAACAGAAGTCTTGAAGCAGATTTACTGGGCATGGCTTATGGTTTACAACCGGATCCAAGTGCGAGGGACCTTTACAACTGGGGTTTCGCACATTACCAGGCCGGAAATTATTTAAAAGCTGATTCTCTTTTCTGCAATGATTATATCACTAAATATCCTGACCAGATCTATGGCTACCTGTGGTGCGCACGTTCAAAACAAGCACAGGACACAACCATGCAAAAAGGTTTGGCAGTAGAGGCGCATAAAACACTTGCGAAAAAAGCGATCGAGATCGATACTTCCAGCACCGGTCAGTTTAAGCCTTATGCTAAAAATGCACTATTCTATCTGGTGTCATATTATAACGATATAGCAAAACAAAAGGACTCAGCGATATATTATAATAACCAGGTGTTGAAGATTGACCCGAACGATCAAAATGCGCAAAACATCGACAAAATATTGAAAGCGCCACCAAAGAAAACAACAACAACGGCTACCAAAAGCACAGGAACCAAGAGTTCAGGAACCAAACCAAAGAGTAGTACCGGCACAAAGAAAAAATCGTAATTAATATTTTTATTTTCATAATCTGATTGAAGGCCCCTGCAATGCGCAGGGGTTTTTTATTTCCAATGATAATTGAAGTTGCTAACGTAATTTTGCGCATAATTTTTCATCATGCATGTATACCTGTTACAGGCGGTTGCACAAAACCCTGATAGCGCTTACTGGTATCTGCCTGTAGGACTTCAGCTTTTATTCGCCATATTTTTAGTTGGCATGTTGATGGGGGTTACCCACCTGCTTGGACCAAGCAGGAAAAGAGCCGATAAACTTGCAAATTTTGAGAGCGGTATTGAAAGCATAGGAAACGCACGACAGCCGATGGCTATTAAGTATTTCCTTGTTGCGATATTGTTTGTTCTGTTCGATGTTGAGGTGATATTCTTCTATCCCTATGCGGTTAATTTTAAGGTGCTGGGATGGAATGGATTCATCGCGGTGATGATGTTCGTGGCGTTCTTTCTCTGCGGCTTCATCTACATTATCAAAAAAGGTGCGCTGAAATGGGAAGACTGAGAAAGTGTGAAGCGTGATTGTTGAACTGAATCTTTGACGCCTCACGTCTCACGAGTAGAACAGGGAATACTAACCAAAAATTAAAAACATGGCCCGTCCGGTTCAATATAATTTATCAGGTGAGAACAATCTTAAGCTGGTAAAAGAAGGTCCTGAGGGATTAGGGGGTGAAGGATATTTCGCCACTAAGCTCGACCAGGTTGTTGGCCTTGCGCGTAAAAATTCGATATGGCCACTTCCATTTGCAACATCATGCTGCGGTATCGAGTTTATGGCAACGATGGGTGCGCATTACGATCTAGCACGCTTCGGATCTGAACGCGTAGGTTTTTCTCCGCGCCAGTGCGACCTGCTGATGGTGATGGGTACTATCGCCAAAAAAATGGGGCCTGTTGTGAAACAGGTGTACCTGCAGATGGCAGAACCAAGATGGGTGCTGGCGATGGGCGCGTGCGCCTGCAGTGGTGGCATTTTCGATTCTTACAGTGTGTTGCAGGGAATAGACCAGATTATTCCGGTGGATGTATACATACCTGGTTGTCCTCCCAGGCCCGAAGCAGTGATCGATGGAATTATAAAGATCCAGGACCTGATTGGAAACGAAAGCCTGAGAAGAAGGAACAGTGACCGGTACCAGGATCTGATGGAGAGTTATGGAATACAGTAGAGGGGAGAGGGGAGAAGGGAGAAGGGAGAAGTGAAAATCGGAAAACGGGAAATGAGAAATACAAATGCTCAATAACGAAACAATTAAACAAAGGCTCGTAGAAAAATTTGGTGACCAGCTTACCAACTTTGCTGAACCATATGGCATGCTTACTTTTGAAGCGCCTAAAGATATGAACCTGAAAGTAATGCAGTTTCTCTTTGATGATCAGGAACTGAAATTCAGGTTTCTTACCGATCTGCAGGCCGTTCATTACCCTCACGAAAAAGAAAGAGAACTGGCAGTGGTGTACCACCTCCATAATCTTGAAGATAATGTCCGCATCCGGTTTAAAGTCTTTACCGGCATCACCAAACCGGATGTATACACCGCGACAAAAATATTTGAGGCCGCAAACTGGATGGAAAGGGAAACGTATGATTTTTATGGTGTGAACTTCGTTGGCCATCCAAACCTCAAAAGAATACTGAATGTAGATGAAATGGATTACTTCCCCATGAGAAAGGAGTACCCGCTTGAAGAACAGACAAGAGTGGATAAAGATGATGAGATGTTCGGAAGATGATCCGCTGAAAAAAATTAAATAACATTAAGGCATTCATGTCTGATCATATAAATTTACCTGAGGGATCCATCGGAAAACAAACCACCACGTTGAACCTGGGTCCTACGCACCCGGCAACACACGGTGTTTTTCAGAATATCCTTGAGCTCGATGGTGAAAGAATTGTATCCGCAGAACAAACTGTCGGCTACATTCACAGGGCTTTCGAAAAAATTGCTGAAAGAAGACCACTTTACCAGATCACTCCACTTACCGACAGGTTAAATTATTGTTCCTCTCCCATTAACAACATGGGCTGGCACCTCACCTGCGAAAAACTGCTTGGCATTAAAACACCGAAGCGTGTAGACTACCTGCGCATTATCATTATGGAGCTTGCACGTATCTCAGATCACCTGATCTGCAATTCTATCGTTGGTGTTGACACCGGTGCATACACTGGTTTTCTTTATGTGATGCAGTACCGTGAACTGATCTATGAGATCTATGAAGAAATTTGCGGCTC
>Ga0207701_10000400_pt1 | contig 44572 bp, 28 predicted proteins | sample KBSSwiSSwithPhiX_FD_184294 | JGI IMG/M metagenome (GOLD analysis project Ga0207701, IMG submission 184294) | Switchgrass rhizosphere bulk soil microbial communities from Kellogg Biological Station, Michigan, USA, with PhiX - S5 (SPAdes) (version 2) | ecosystem: Environmental > Terrestrial >... | reverse complement strand
GCACGATCGCCACTTCCTGAACGAGGTGTGCACGCACATCGCCGACATCGACTACCAGACGATCATCACCTACACCGGCGGGTACGACGACATGGTGCTCGCCAAGACGCAGATCCGCTCGCGCATCGAGGCCGACTACGCGCAGCGCGAGAAGAAGATCGCGCAGCTCAACGACTTCATCGCACGGTTCGGGTCTGGCACACGCGCGAGCCAGGCCACGTCGCGGCGCAAGGAAGTCGAGCGCCTGGAAACGACGGCGCTCGCGCGGTCGAACATCCAGCGTCCATACATCCGCTTCACGATGAACCGGCCGTCGGGCAAGATGGCCGTGGAATTCAAGGGCGTCACGAAGGGCTTCGGCGGACAGACGGTCGTGCCGGCGTTCAGCGCGATCGTCGGCCGCGGCGAGAAGGTTGTCCTCGTCGGCCGCAACGGCGTCGGCAAGACGACGCTGCTCAAGGCGCTGCTCGCCGACTCACCGAACCTGGCGGCGTCGCCGGCCGACATCGACGCCGGCACCATCAGGTGGGGACACGAGGTCTCGATCGGCTACTTCCCGCAGGACTCGACGGGCGAGATCAGACCGGGGATGACCGCCGCCGACTGGCTGCACCAGTTCGCGCCGGACGCGCCGCGGCAGGACATCCACGGCCTGCTCGGGCAGATGCTTTTCACGGGCGAGGAAGGCCTCAAGCCGACCGAGGCGCTGTCCGGCGGTGAAACCGCGCGGCTGCTCTTCTGCCGGATCATGCTGCAGAAGCCGAACCTGCTGGTGCTGGACGAGCCGACAAACCACCTCGATCTGGAGTCGATCAACGCGCTCAACATCGCGTTGCAGAAGTACGAGGGCACGGTGCTGCTCGTGACACACGACCAGGACGTCCTCGAAGAAGTCGGCACGCGCGTGTGGCACTTCACGGGGCAGCAGATTCAGGACTTCCAGGGGACGTACGAGGAGTTCGCTGCGACGCTCGCGTAGCCACGAAGGCAGGGAGTAATTCGCCACGGAGACGCGGAGAGCTCAGAGGTTTGATTGCGGAATTGCCCTCGAAAACTCCGTGCTCTCTGTGTCTCCGTGGCGAGAAAGCTCTGTGACTCCGCGGCGGTGCCCCAAGGCGCTAGCCGCCCGCCATCTCGTACACCATCACGCGAAACGATCCGGGCGCGACCTGCGGCCGCGCGCCTTGCGGCGCATCCGCCGGCGGCGGCGTGAAGTCGGCCGCAGGCACGTAGAGCCGATGCGTCGCCGGATCCAGCGTCATCGTCCGTGAGCGCTTCGGAGTCTCCAGTTTCTGGACGACCGTCAGCCGGCCGTCGTCGCCGACTTTCGCGACGGTGAGCGTGCCGTCGCTGCTCGACGCGAAGGCAAGGCCGGTGCCCGGGTCGAACGCGTTCGCATCCACGCCGGGGCCGATCGGCACGCTGCCCAGTACTTTGCCGGACTGGCTGTCCATCATCTCCATCAGGTTGTTGCTGCAGCCGATGAACAGCCGGTGGTGGACCAGGTCGATCGCAAGCCCGGAGGCTTCCTCACCTGGCGCGATGGGCCAGGTCGCGACGACGGCGTGTGAAGCAGTGTCGATGGCCACCACCTCGTTCTTGTCCTCGATGTTGTTGTAGATGCGGCCGGCGGCGACGTCCTCCACCGCGAACTCCGGCTTGCCGGGCAGCGGAATCGTCGCCAGGACGACACCGGACGCGGCGTCGATCACCGTGGCCGAGTGGCTCCGTCCGTTGAACGCGTAGACCTCGTGGTGCGCCGGTTCGTAGAGGATCGCGTCGGGATTCTCGCCCGTCGGCACCTTCTTCGAAGTCTGCAGCGTCTTCGCATCGACCACGCTGACGCTGTTGGCGCGGCCCGCGCTCACGAACGCCTTGCCGAGGTCCGGGGCGACGGCAATGCCGTGAACGCCCGGTGTATCGGCGATCTCGCCGGCCACCGCCTGCGTCCCCGTGTCCACGACAACCACTTTCGTGCCGTGCGACACGTAGAGCCGCTTCCCGGCCGCGTCGGCGGCGACGTAGTCCCAGCCGCCCTCGCCGCCGATCTGAATCGTCTTCTGCAGTTGGTACGTACCAGCGCCAGATTGGGCCGACAACGACAAATCAGCCGTGAGAGCGCCGCTCAGACTCAACGCCGTAACTACAAGGATGATGCGCATTGACCACACTCAATTCCCACTTGTCAGTCCCACTCCACTCAGCACTTCTCACTTAGCACTTCTCACTTCCAACTTAGCACTTCTCATCTCTACTTCCTCGCCCTGGGCCCCTCGTCGGGTCCGGTCGGTACGATCACTTCGAAATCCGACCCCTTCACTTTCGACAGCGACTCGAGCCCCGAGAACCGGCGATCCGGCGAAATCGACATCAGCCAATCCTGACCGTTGTCCGCGACGAACATCCCGTGTTTCTTCAGCGCCTCGAGAATGACACGCGCGTGCGGCGGGAATCCTGAGGTGTTGAACGAGGCCTTGAGCCGCAGGCGCTCGCCCATCCGCGGCAGCGCGGAATCCACGTGAGGGCTGGCGAAATGGCGCGCGGGATAGATGTAGGCGCGTCGCGACCGGCGGACGGTGACACGCAGCGCATGGCGGACCTCGCCTTTGGCGACCTCCTCGTAACGGACGACGGAGGGAAAGACCGGCAGCCCCGCCGCATCGGAGGACGTCCAGCCGAGCGGACGCATCGCATTCGACTTCAGATCGAACGTCGATGCCTGTGATGCCTCCCAGCCGGTGTCGGTCAGCCGTGCCTGCCAGAACTCGTGCAGCTTCCCGTGCGCGGGATCGACGATGAGAAGGTGGCGATCGCCGGTGCCGTGGCGCTGGATGTCCTCCAGCGCCTGCCCCGGCTTCGGCAGCGCCCCTACGTCTTCGTTGTGCGCCATGGGCCAGTTCTCGATCGGCGCGTTCGAGGGGACCGGAAACGGTCCCGGATCCGACTCCGCCGGATACATCGTCACGCGCACGGGGACCAGCGGCTGATCGGGCGGCACGATCACGAAGTTCATGTCGAGGTTGTAGCCGAGGGATTTCTCCGCGCCGATGCTGCCAATGATGGCCGCCGAGTCCGGGGCAACGGGCCGCGTCGAGATGTCCTCGTTCCAGGGGTTGTCCGGCGGGAAGACCTGCAGGACGGCCAGGATGCGATCCGCTTCCGGCGTGTCGAACATCACGCCGGGCGGCGTTTTCGGTGCCTGACCCGACACCACTGCCACAGACGCGACGACCAGTGCCCCGACCACGACGCGAAACGACATCCAGCCTCCATGTGTGTAAAGGACAGGACTGACGTCCTGTCCCACAGGTGTCATTGTCACTGACGCTTGTGGAGCAGAACTTCAGTTCTGCTCTTCAGCGACAGCGCTGCTCTTCAGCGACTGTGCTACTGCTTACTCGCCGCAATCGCCCTTCCCAGCGCGAGCCGCGCGCGATCGTACGGATCGCCGTGCTCCGGAAAGCTGACTCGATCCCCGGCGTCGGAAAATACTTTCGGCACAACCGCCGCGAGCGCCGCGTCGACTGCGCCAGTCAGGCCGCGCTGCCGCGCGAGCGTCAGATACTGATGATCCTGCAGCCCGCGCCGCAGGTTGGCGAGTTGAATGCTCGCCACCGGCCCGGCGATTCCGCGGTCCTCCTCTGGATGCAGGCGCTCCTCTCCCGGATACATCAGCACGCCGTCGCCGTTGATGGTGCCCTGATCGATCAGGGGCTTGCCCGGCTGGCCACGATCGTCGAACGTGACCGGGTTCGCCCACACATTCTGGTCGCGATCGCCCTGCTTCTGCGAGTTGTGCCGCCAGTGAACCGAGTGCCAGAAGAAGTACACGTCCGCGCCGTGCTTGAAGGCCGCCCACGGCAGCTCGCGGCCTTCGGTGGCGGGCGCATCGATGATCATGGCGCCGCTCCACGGCCGGATGCCGTTGTAAAACCAGTATTGCCGCCCGCGCAGCCGTTCGCGCGCCACCTCGTCGAGCTTGAACCCGCGCGGGCCGCTGCACCAGATGTCGATCGCGCCCTCGAGCGGCGCCGCGTACTCGTGCGTGACGAAAACAGGCAGTGCGCGCCCCGGCCCCGGATTCGAGTGGATGTTGTCTGCAAGCTCGCGGATGTGCGGGAATTGCGCGGGCGACGGCTCGTCCGGCATGTAGAGAAACGTGATGGCCTTCGGCAGCTTCGCCTGCAGGAATGTCATCCAGCGATCGGCGAGCTCCCACGCCGTCGCGCGGACGTCGAAACCTTTGCCGGGCCCGTAGAACGAACGCGGGACGATGCGATTGCCCTGGCCTTCGCCGGGCCCTTCGTAACCCCGGGCACGCGTGAAGGCCTCGCCGGAGAACCGCGGCCACGACTGCTCCACCTTCTGCTCGTCGAACTCGTGAACCAGCTCCGCCCGGTACCGATGCGCGAATCGGTTGTAGGCGTCGTCCAGATTGCGGCCGTGATATCGCTCCGGCTGATCGCTCGTGTAGAACAGCATCGCGTGCATGCTGTTCTCGTCGGGCAGCGCGAAGTCGAGAATCTCGAGCTCGACCGGCACGTGACGCGTCACGCCATCCGCGACCAGGTCGATCGTCCCGCGGTAGATGCCGGCGGGGCGGTCGCGGCCCGTGTAGATCTCGAACCAGAGGCCCTGATTGAGGTCGGCCGGCACCGCGAGGCCGAGGCCGCCGCGTTCCGGCCGTGCCTGCTCGGGCACCAGCTGCACGGGCACCCAGCCGAGCGCGTCGACGGGGGCTGCCGGCGAACCGGGCTGGAAGATCCATGACGCGTTCGACGGCGACGTCACGTGCATGTAGTGCTCGACGAACAGCTGGATCGGACGGTCCACCGAGTCGGTGGGATCGGCGCCTGGTGCGCGGTAGACGATCCGACTGCCGGCAACGTCGGGCGCCAGCTCGGGCAACTTCGCCGACAGCGATCGAATACCCGCGCCATCGGCGCGGACGATCAGCTGGAACGCCACGATCTCGTTGCGTGCCCCGAACACCCGCACGGTGCCGTTGCGCCAGACGTCATTGGGCGCAGGCTCTGCGCGGGTGTCACGCTTGATCTTGTCGCCGTCCCCCACCGCCCAGACCGTGCGGACGCCGGCGGCAGCGGGCGACGCGCAGAAAACCGTCAGCAGAATTGTGGCAAGGGCTCGCGTCATGGCTGGCGCTCCTTCAGGTCGGCCAGCAGCAGGCGGGCCATCGCGTGGGACAACCGGCGATCGGGTTGCAGGAACACGCGGTGCAGCAGTTCGCGTGCCTCGGCGGTGCGGCCGAGCGCCGTGAGCTGGCGCGCCTGGTCGATCAACCCGCGCGTCGAGCTCGGCTCGCCGTCGGCGGTGTCAGGCATCGCCGCTCCTGTCGACTGCCGGCGCGCGGCATCGGACCCGCCGCACGACGACTCGACGCGTGCCAGCGCGAGCTGCACGAGCGGGTCGCGGGCGGCTTCCGTCATCGCTTGCGGCGCGAGCGGCATGCCGGGACCGATATTCGTCAGGCCCTCGACGATCGGGCGCGCGGCATCGCAGCGGCCTGACGTGGCCGCCGCGCGGGCGGCGAGCGCGCGCGCGGCCACCATCACGCGCTCGGGCCCGGTGCCGCCTTCCTCGGGCGGGAAGTATCGATCGCGGAACAACGCGTCCACTCCGGTGTCGCCGCTCTCGGCCTTCGCCAGCGCCAGCCGGTAGACCAGCGGAGGAGGCAGCGCCGCCCGATCAGGATAGCGCTCGAGCGCGGCGGCTCGCTCCGGCGCCGGCGCCTCGCGCGCGCTGAGCGCCGCATCGAGGGTCGTGTAGACCTCGACGTTCTGCGGGTCGTTGGCGACGCCTTCCGTGAGCACGTCGACTGCAGCGTCGACGCGACCGAAGTGCAACAACGTCATGCCGAGGTTCCGTGCGAGCGTGTGCGTCCCCGCAGCATGCGTTCGCGCCTGGCTCCAATCCGCGATCGCCGCATCGAACAGCCCGTCGGCGAGGTGCAGCGCGCCGAGCAGGAACATCGCCCGGCCATCATCGGGATTGGCCGCGAGAGCCGCGTGCAGCACGGCATAACTGCTGCGCCGGCTCGGGAACACGTAGGTCAGCGGCAGGCGCGCGGCCGCCCGGAAGTCGTCGTTGCCCGAACCGCCCATCTTCTGGCGGACGAACCCGCGATAGTACGCGAGGAGTGGATTGTCGGCTGGCGCGACGGCCCCGGGCTCCGACGCCGGCGCCGCGACGGCCGGATATGCGCGCGTCAGCAGGTCGAGCGCGGCCTCGAGGTCGCCGAGCGCGAGGTATTGGTCCACCAGGTCGAGCACCCGCTCGGAATCGGCCCCCATGTCGCGCCACAGGCGCGCATCCACCGCGCCGAGCCGCACGGCCTCGAAGCGCATCAGCAGGCTGGTCGGGTCCAGCGCGCGCCAGTGAGCGAGGCGTTCCCGTGCACGGGACGGCTGCTTCGCCCGCCGGAGGCACGCGACCTCGAGCGCGCCGGCGCCGGCGTTGTCGGGCTCGGCGTCGACGAGCGCGCGGAGCCAGCGGAGTGCGCCGTCGATGTCGCCCGCGCGTGACGCCATCCGCGCGAGCTGCAGTCGGGCAGGAGCCGCGGTCGCGGCAAATCGCTGCGCCGCTTCGAAGTGGCCCAGGGCGTCACGATCGCGGCCCTGCGCCAGAGCGGCCAGGCCCAGGTAGTAGCGCGTCTCCATGTCGGTGGTATCGCGCTCGAATGCCGACGTCAGCCACCCGGTGGCAAGTGCGGAGCTGTCACTCGACCCCGGCACCGAGGCGCCCGGCTCCGCCCAGTTCAGCGACGTCGCGAGACGGCCGGCAGCCTTGTTGAGCGCCACGCCCTGCGGAAAGCGGCCCAGCCCCTCCTGATACGTCACCAGCGCATCGAGACGCCGACCGTTCAGCTCCTCGTCGTGTCCCTGCGCGAGGTAGTCAGCCTCCGCGCGGTCGTTTCCTGCAGGAAGAGGCACGGCGCGACGCGGACCCGGCGCCACGTCCTTCGGTGACAGCGCGTCGTACCCGCGAGCGTCGTGCGACAGGATTGCGGCGCGATCCGCTCGCAGCAGTTCGAACGTCCAGCCTTTGAGGCCGGCCGGCGCGTCGACGTCGGCTCGCCACGTCACGCGCGGCACGAGTGTGGCCACCTTGTCGAACAGGACGCGGTCGCCCTGACGCACGCGGATACGCGCGTCAGAAAAGGCCCGGGTGACATTCAACTCCAGGCCGAGCCCGCGCTCGCGGACCGAGACGTTCAGGACGGCGTCTGCCGTCGCGCGCGTAATCCCGCCGAGGTCCCGCGCCGGAATCCAGTACTCGGAGAAGCGCACCTGCTCCTGCGGCTCGAGCATGCCGTAGGTCTCCTGGTTCCTGAACAGCCCGGCCTGCAGCTCGATGTACGCGCTGTTGTCGTCCGAGAGCGACTGCCGCCACCGGTGCGCGGCCTCGTCGAATCCCCAGGACCACACTTTGCTCGTCGGCAGCTCGCTCGTGGACGTGACGTGCACAGTGCCGAAGTGCGTGGACGGATGCCAGACGCCGATGAACGGCTCCCTGGTGCCGTAGGTGAAGAGCGACACCGGGCCGTCGGTCTGGTTCCTGATGAGGCTCAGGTCGCGGCCCGTCTGGTCGATGGGCCACGGAACGACCGCGGTGAACCCGTGAGTGGCCATGAGGTGCGTCGGGTAAATCAGCCGCGAGTCGTCTTCGACCTGCACGGCGGCATTGGTCCACCAGTAGTAGCGGTGGCGTGCGTCGCTCTGGTTGGCCAGGGTCGTGTGCTGCTCGAGGACCGCCCGGCCGGGGCGCAGGCGCAGCTCGACGCGCCAGGACGACCCGAAGACGGCGTTGACGTCGCCGACCCAGATCGAGGCGCTGCCGTCCGCGTTCGACACGATGGCCGAGGACACCGGAGACATCGACATCCAGTTGTGCGAGACCGGGAAGTTGAACTCGATGCCGAAGGCCGCCCAGGCGCCGCGATATCCGATCAACGCTTTCTTGATGGTCTTGTTCGCGTAGAACATCTCGCGGCCGCTGATCTTGTCGAGGCAGCTGTAGAGGTGCCCGCCCAGCTCTGGCAGCACGGTGACTTTCAGGTACTCGTTCTCCAGGAACAGCGCGCGGTAGTGCTCGACACGTGTCGAGCCCGTCAGCGCGTTGCGCAGCGCGTAGGGGTAGTTGAAGCGCTCGCCGGCGAACAGGTCGAACGGCGGGTTCGGATCGGCCGGTCCTTCGACCGTGGTGGCAAGCGCAAGCGAACCCTCCCACGCACGCACCGGCGCCGGGGCCTGCGCCCGGGCACTGCCCGTTGCGGTCAGCAGCGCGACCAGCGCGCCAGCGGCAAGACGTCGCATCGACACAGAACATCAAATCACGAACAGGTCGAGCAAGGAAAAAGATTGACACCCGGCGCGATCGGCGGCGTACGCTCCACGCGGAGGCCTCATCGTGTACAACCGGATCGGGCTCGCCCTGGCACTCGCCGCATCAACTTTCGCGCTCCAGGCAACAGGCCGCGCGGCCGATCCGATGCTCGTGCTCGACGGCGCGCAGGTCATCGACGGCACCGGCGCGCCGCCCATCCCGACCGCGCGCATCGTCGTCTCGGATGGCCGCATCACGGCGATCGGGCCACTGGCGAGCACGCCGGCGCCCGATGGGGCTGAGCATGTCGACCTCAACGGCCGAACGATCGTGCCAGGCCTGATCGACCTGCATTTCCACATCGAGAACGATCCGAAGCTGGCGCTCCGGCAGCTGAGTCACGGCGTCACCGCGTTCCGCGATCCCGGACAATGGGACGACAAGTTCGTGCCGCTCCGCGAGATGGTCGCCGCCGACGACCTGAAGGGGCCGCACATCTTCACCTGCGGCCCGCATATCGATGGCGACCATCCGGCTTACCCCAACGACGCCGTCGTCGCGCGCGATGCCGACGAAGCGCGACGTCTGGCCGAGCGCAACGTCGAGTGGGGCGCCACCGCGCTCAAGATCTACTTCCGCCTGCCGCTGGCCGGCGCGAAGGCGGTGATCGAGGTGTGCAACGCGCACCACATCCCGTGCACCGCCCATCTCGAGATCCTCGACGCCCGCGAGGCGCTGCTCGCCGGGCTGCACGGGATCGAGCATGTCACCTCCCTCGGCCCCAGCCTGCTGCCGGCGCGGGAGCGCGAGAAATACCGGCAGGCCGTGCTGCTCGACAACGACGCACGCCGCGACGGGCGCTACGAGAGCTTCGCGCGCATCAATCTCGATGGCCCGGACGCGCAGGCACTCTATGCAGTGTTGCGAGATCGGCGTCCGTTTCTCGATCCCACGCTCGCCGTGTTCGAGCGCCGCGCGGATGCGCCGCCGGCGAAGACGCCGCGTGAGAAGGCCGAGATGATGGCGGCGGGCTTCGAGAAGATGAAGCAGTTGACGCGTCGCGCCGCCGACGAGGGCGCTCAGATTGTCGTGGGCGGGCACTCGGAGGTGCCGTTTGCCGGGCGTGGCGAGGCGCCCTGGCGCGAGATCGAGTTGCTGGTGGAGAGCGGCTTTACGCCGCTCGAGGCGATTCACGCTGCGACGGGGACGGCGGCGGCGTTCCTGTACCGGAGCGGTGAACTGGGGACCCTGCGCCCGGGGCTTGCCGCGGACCTCGTGGTCCTCGGCGCGGATCCGCTGAAGGACATCCGCGCCGTCCGCAACGTCGAGCGAGTGCTGACGGCGGGCGTCTGGCTCAACGTGGCACGGTACAGGTCCTACTAGCCTGCCGGATTGTCACGTATACTCGGCGCCCGGGCTGACACTGAACGAACACGCCGAGCCGCTCCATGAATCAAGGCTTCGCGATTGCCGGCAGCCTCATCTTTCTGCTGCTCCACCACTTCTTCTCGTTCGGCGACGCGGTCTTCATATACCTGCTCGCTCTGGGTGGCCTGCTGTTTGTTGGCAACCGGCTCGGGTGGTTCGCGCCTTCAGCCAATGAGGAGGACGCGGCGCCGGATGTCCCGCCGGATCCTCGTCTCGTCGAGCGAATCCGGTTCAACTCAGACGGCCTTCGCTTTGTCGGCAGACAGAACGGCAAATGGTACTGGCAGGACGCGGGCGGCCTCAGGCTCGTCCTCGGGTCCTGCAACGGCTCGCTCGGCCCGGTGGAATCAGATCCCGACGTCGTGTCGTATTGCCGCGAACTCATCGACTTCAACAGCAGCCTCGTCGAGGCCAGACGGCTCGAGTCCACAACGGTCCGAGGAATCGTCTGCGTCATGAAGGGCGACAGGCGGCCGGGCTACGTCTACGCGGGCAGGCTGCATGTTCTGCTGGAGCATCAGACGGTGATCTTCTTCCTGGTCGCCGATGAACAGGGGCACACCGGCGTACGCGAGGCGGTGGTAACAACCGAGGCGCTGCGCGCGGGTGTCATCGAGATCGACGCCGGGGCAGGCAAGGTGAAGCACTGGTTCAAGGATAGGTACGACCCGAAATTCGACGCCCGCACGATCCGCAGCATCGCCGACGACGAGAGCTATGACGTACGGTTCCCCGACCACCCGCTGGCGCGGATCCGGGGGTTCCTCCGTCAGATCGAAGCGTCACTCACGATTCTTTCGACCAGGCCGCTTGCGACCGATTCCTGGCCACGTGACGACGCGCTCGCCGATGTAGCGACCAGCACGACAATCCACTAAACGGGCTCCTCCTCCTCCACGCGATGAATCGGCGCGTGCGGGACCAGCGCCATGTCGATCCCCATGGGCGACCTGGCCAGCTTCAGCGAGAACCAGAACGCCAGGCCGAGCACGCAAATGGCCGTCAGCGCCAGCACGAGCAACAGGGATCGATAGAGCGACTGCACCGGCGCGAGCAGTTCCGCCGCCGGCTGCCAGGCGACGACCACCCAGGGCAGGTGCGGGTAGGTCGACGACAACTGGCTCGTGGCGACGCCGATGATCTGTGGCGCGCCGTCGGCACTGTCAGCAGTGTAGAAGAGCCGCGATGGGCCGCTGCTCTCGGCGGCGTCGAGTCGTTCCTTCAGCCGATCGGCGCCGAAGAACCGCGCCGAGGGCTGCGCGGCCTGCCGGCTGAACACGATGGTCCCGTTGCGGCGCACGAGCATCGCTTCGCCGTCGATGCCGATGTCCATGCCCGCCACGCTGGCCAGCATCTCGCGGATGTCGGCCACGACCTTCAGCACGCCCGCGGGCCGTTCGTCGGGCCCGGCGACGGGCACCGCAATCTCCATGGCGTAGATGCGGGCGCTGTCGTCCCAGCGCACGTCGCTCAGCGTGGCTTCTCCTCGCGTCGGATCGGCCATCACGCGCTTCCACCAGTCTTCGTCGCTCTGGTCGTAGTCGCTCGTGATGTTCGACGCGGAGATCAGCCGGCCGGCGCGGTCCGTCAGGAGGATCTCGCGGTAGATCGGATCCTGGCGCGTGATGTCGGCAAAGTACTTCGAGGCGGGCGTGCCGAGGATGGCCGCGACCGCCGGGCGCTTGACGTCTACTGCCGCGAACGCGCGGTCCATGTCCGCCGCCTGGCCCGGAAGAACCGGACGCAGGTTGGCACGCTCGGCTTCCGCGCGCACGTCGGGCACGCGCGCCAGCATCGAGACGTCGACGATGCGGCGGTAGACGTAGGCGTCGATGGCAGAGGCCGACTGCTCCGCCCGCTGTGACAGCTTCAGGCCGAAGGCGTCGCGCAGCTTCGCCCGGCCGTCTTCGAGCACCAGGAACGAGGCGACCACCAATACAGGCAGGCCAATCAGCAGCAGAGTGGTAAAGACCCGATAGTTGATCCCGTGGAGCCGATGCGACATGACGCCCTCCCCTCGACCGAGCCGACGGAAGACGACGAACGGGCCCCGAATTACGCTGGGTAGACGCGATCAGTGTCGGCCTGCCTCCCGCCTCTGTCAAGACGGGCCTCCCCGACCGTCCACAGCCAGAGCGAGAGCAGCGCCCAGAAATACATCGACGCGAACGTGGCGGATGCCAGCACGCTCGGCTGGCCCCACATGGCGGTCCGCCGGAACCACAGCCATCCGGCCAGCCCCGGAATCAGCAGGAGGTCCCGGGGCAGGCGCCGCGTCCACGGTTGTGAGTGACCAATCACCGCGGCGACGGGCCAGAGCGCGATCCAGAGGTAATAGACCCAGCCAAGCGGCGAGACGAGCAGCGCGCCCAGCAGCAGCACGGCCCAGGCGCGATCGGTCCCGGCCTCGCCGCCGCTCGTGCGCGGTGCGACCGCAAGCGTCAGAGCCAGAATCACGGCGATCGCGACACCCAGCACCACAGCCTTGACGGCCGTTGACAAGTCGAGGCCGGGAATCGTCGTCCGGCCCAGCACGCGCTCGGTCACCGCGAACACCGACGCGTTCATGTAGTGCGTCGCCCAGGTCACGCGTGACAACTGCTCGACCCACTCGCGGTAGGCGCCGGGGCCGAACACGATCAGGCCGATCGCCAACAGAGCGCCGGCAGCGGCCATCAGTGTCGCCAGCGCGCGCCTGTCCCGGCGAATCGCGCAATACGGTGTGAACAGCAGCAGGAACGGCTTCATCGCCGCCGCGAAGCCGAGCCAGGCGCCCGTCGCCTCGTGCGCGCCACGCCGCGCGGCCAGCCAGGCGGCAGTCACCGGCAGCATCAGCAGGAAGTTGAGCTGAATCGTCAGCGTGAACGCGGCAGCAGGTCCCCAGGCCACGAGATACACGACCAGCGCGAGCCACCCGAGCGGCGACAGCGACCAGCGAAGGGCACGCACGCTGCACCACGTGCTCCACAGGAACGCGAGCAGGCTTGCGCCGACCCACACCGATAGCGCGGTGGAGCGGGACAGCAGGCCGAGGGGGAGGAAGAAGAGGTTCGTGTGCGGCAGGTTCAGATTGAGCTGCCCGCTGCGCGACGGAAATCGTGGCGGCGCCGGAATGGGTGCGTACAGCGAGCCGCCGTCGAGGAAGGATCGCACCGAGGCGTAGAAGATGCCGAAGTCCTGCGCGCTGGTGTCGTCCACGGTCACGCGCCAGATCCGCCACTGCCCCGCCAGCACCGCGGCGCCGATTGCCAGCAGGACCACCGCGGCGACACCCACCACTGGCGGCCGCCAGAGCTCCCACCAGCCCGCATGCACGCGGCGCGCGGGGGTCATCGCCTCGACGGCTTGAAGAACACGAAGGCCATCAGGACCGCGAGCGCGATGAGCGCCCATTTCGTGTTGCCGGCGCCGATGTAGTAGTCGGCGAGATCGAAGATCGTGACGAACCTGTCCACCAACGAGTCGAGCAGCCCGCGCTCGACGACCGCCTGCGCGATGATCATGGGTCTCCTCTGCGGCATCATAGCCGAGGCCGCCCTTGAACGCGGCCGCGGGATGAGTACACTCGCCGCATGCGCCGTACCGCCCTTACGCTCTGCCTTCTCGCGAGCGCCGCGTTCGGCGTCCGCATCCTGGTCGCCATGCAGGCGCCCGCTGCCAACTACGACGAGTCGAAGATCCCCGCCTACACGCTGCCGGATCCACTGGTGCTCGACAACGGCGGCAAGGTGGCGAGCGCACGGGAGTGGGCGTCCGTGCGACGGCCCGAGCTGCTGGCACGCTTCGCGACCGTCGAATACGGCAGCACGCCGACGGCGACCCTGCCGGTCACGGCCAAGGTCGACGAGGAGGGCCCGGCCTTCGGCGGATCCGCGATGCGGCGGCAGGTGACGCTGCACTTCGGACCGCCGCAGAGTGGCCTCGACATGCACCTGCTGCTCTACGTGCCCGCGAAGGCCACCGAACCTGTGCCCGTCTTCGTGGCGCTCAACTTCCAGGGCAACCAGGCCGTCGCCAGCGACGCTGCCATCAGGCTCGCCACGTCCTGGCTCCCCGATCGCGACAAGGGCGTTGTCAATCACCGCGCCACGGACACGGCGCGCGGCACCGAGGCCTCGCGCTTCCCGATAGATCTCCTCATCTCGCACGGCTTCGCGCTCGCCACGGCCTACTACGGCGATCTCGATCCTGACTTCGACGACGGGTTCCAGAACGGCGTGCACCCGCTGTTCTACAAGGGGGGCCAGTCGCGTCCGGCCGAGGGGGAGTGGGGCGCGATTGGCGCGTGGGCGTGGGGGTTGAGCCGCGCGCTCGACTACCTTCGGACCGAGCAGGTGATCGACGCCGGGAAAGTGGCGCTGGTCGGCCACTCACGGCTCGGCAAGGCCGCGCTCTGGGCCGGCGCACAGGATGAACGCTTCGCCATCGTGATCTCGAACGAGTCCGGCTCGGGCGGCGCCGCGCTGCACAAGCGGATCTACGGCGAGACCGTCGAGGCGATCACGCGGCAGTTCCCGCACTGGTTCACGCCGGGCTTCCAGCGGTACGCCGGGCACGAGGAGCGGCTCCCGATCGACCAGCACGAGCTGCTGGCGCTGATCGCGCCGCGTCCACTCTATGTAGCCTCGGCGGCCGGCGATCAGTGGGCGGATCCCCGCGGCGAGTTCCTCGCGGCCAAGGGCGCGGATCCGGTCTACCGGCTGCTCGGCACCGACGGCCTCGGCGTCGGCGACATGCCCGCGGTCGATCACCCGGTCGGCGGGACGATCGCATACCACGTGCGGTCTGGCGAGCACGACCTGACGCGATACGATTGGGAACAGTACGTGCGCTTCGCCGATCGGCACTTCAAGAGATAACCATGCACACTCTCGATCTCTGGTCCATGCTGTTCGTCTTCATGCTGGCGACGTTCGTCGGCTTTCAGGTCATCCAGAACGTCTCCCGGCTGCTGCACACGCCGCTGATGTCGCTGACCAACGCCATCTCGGCCATCGCGATCGTCGGCTCGATCATCATCGCGGGCGAGGAGAAGACGGTCCTCAGCACGGTGATAGGCGCGGTGGCCGTCGCCGCGTCCATGACCAACATCGTCAGCGGCTTCCTGATCACGGACCGCATGCTCAAGATGTTCCGTGAGAGGAAGCCGCGATGAGCCTGGTCGATCACCTGACACAGGCCACGTATCTCGCCGCGGCGGCGCTCTTCATCTTCTCGTTGCGCTGGCTGAGCACGCCGAAGACGGCGCGCCAGGGCGTGATGGCCGGCGTGGCTGGCATGACGCTGGCCATCGTCGGCACGCTGCTTCATCCGGAGATCGTCAGCTACAGGTGGATTCTCGTCGCCCTTGTGGTTGGCACGGCCATCGGCGTTCCGCTCTCGTGGGTGCCGCTGACGGCAGTCCCGCAGCGGACCGCACTGTCGCACGCGTTCGGCGGCCTCGCGGCGGGCCTGGTGGGCACGGCGAAGTACATGCTGTGGCTGCAGGATGGTGAGCTGACAGCCTTTCGGACCTTCGCGATCGTTGTCGAAGTGCTGCTCGGATATTTGACGTTCACGGGCAGCCTGATGGCGGCGGGCAAGCTCCAGGAGGTGCTGCCGACGCGGCCAATCACGTACAAGAACCAGAACGTCATCAACCTCCTGCTGCTCGCCATTGCAATCGGGTCCGGGCTCTACCTCGTCGCGAGGCCGGACACCTGGCAGCTCTTCCCGATCGTGGTCGTGCTGTCGCTGCTGTTCGGCGTGCTGCTGATCCTGCCGATCGGCGGCGCCGACATGCCGACCGTCATCTCGCTGCTCAATTCGTACGCCGGGCTCTCGGCCGTGGCCATGGGCTTCGTGCTCGAGAACAAGGTGCTCATCACGGCCGGGGCGCTCGACGGGTCGTCGGGCTTCATCCTGTCGGTCATCATGTGCAAGGCGATGAACCGCTCGTTCAGCAACGTGCTGTTCGGCGCCTTCGGCCAGGTGGCCGCGGTACAGGCGGCAGCCGAGGCGAAGGCGGTGAAGAGCGCGACGCCGCGCGACGTGGCCGACATCCTCGAGAACGCGAGCAGCGTGGTGGTCATCCCCGGCTACGGCATGGCCGTCGCCCAGGCGCAGCATCGCGTGCGCGAGCTGTACGACCAGCTCACGAAGCGCGGGATCGAATGCCGCTTCGCGATTCACCCGGTCGCGGGACGCATGCCCGGGCACATGAACGTGCTGCTGGCCGAGGCCGAGGTCCCCTACACGGCGCTCTCGGAGATGGACGACATCAACCCCGACATGCCGCAGGTGGACGTGGCGATCGTCGTCGGCGCGAACGACGTGGTGAACCCCGCGGCGCGGCACGACAAGGCGAGCCCCATTTTCGGCATGCCGATCATCAACGCCGACAAGGCGAAGACCGTCATCGCGATCAAGCGGACGATGAACCCCGGCTTCGCGGGCATCGAGAACGAGCTGTACTCCGGAGACAATTGCCTGATGGCCTTCGGCGACGCGAAGGCGGTGCTCGGAGAGATCGTCAAGGCGCTCAGCGGCGACGCCGGAATCCATTGACGAATGACGACAGACGCAGTGACACCTGTGGGACAGGCCTTTGGTTCTGTCCATCGGAGACGCTGATGCGCGCAGGAAAGAGCTCAATTGCGGTTGTGGCGGCCTTGACCGCAGCGTTGGCATTGCTCGTTCCCGTCACCCCGAGCGCCCGCGAGCCGGAGACGCCGGCGGCGCGCGATGCGCGCATGGCGTGGTGGCGCGAGGCGCGCTTCGGCATGTTCATCCACTGGGGCCTCTACGCCGTGCCGGCCGGCGAGTACAAGGGCCAGCGGGCGAAGGATATCGGCGAGTGGATCATGTCGTGGGCCAACATCCCGCGCGCCGATTACGAGAAGTTCGCCGATCAGTTCAACCCCGTGAAGTTCGACGCCGCGCGCTGGGTGGCCATCGCGAAGAACGCCGGCATGAAGTACATCGTCATCACCTCGAAGCACCACGAGGGCTTCGCGATGTTCGACAGCGCCGTCAGCCACTACGACATCGTCGAGCGGACGCCGTTTGGAAAGGACCCGATGGCGGCCCTGGCGGTTGAAGCGAAGAAGGCGGGGCTGAAGTTCGCCTTCTACTACTCGATCATGGACTGGCACCACCCGTCGCAGTACGTCGATGCGCCGGGCAAGGATCGAACGGCCGGCAACCGGAAGACTGAAATCATTCCCGACCAGAAGGCGGCTTACATCGCGTACATGAAGGCTCAGCTCAAGGAGCTGGTCTCGAAGTACGACCCTGCGGTGCTCTGGTTCGACGGCGAGTGGATGGACTGGTGGAAGGAGGAGGACGGCCAGGACCTCTACACCTACGTGCGCGGTTTGAAGCCGGACATCATCATCAACAACCGCGTCGGCACGGGCCGAAAGGGCATGGAAGGTTTGAGCAGGACAGACCGCGAGTACGCGGGCGACTTCGGCACTCCCGAGCAGCAGATTCCCGCCAACGGCATGAAAGGCGTGGACTGGGAAAGCTGCATGACGATGAACGACACGTGGGGGTTCAAGTCGTACGACACCAACTGGAAGTCCGCCGAGACCATCGTCCGCAACCTGATCGACATCGCGTCGAAGGGCGGCAACTACCTGCTGAACGTCGGGCCGACGGCCGACGGTGAGATCCCGCCCGCGTCGGTGGAGCGCCTGGCGGCCGTTGGCAGGTGGATGTCAGTCAACGGCGAAGCGATCTACGGGACCACGGCCAGCCCGTTCGCCGAGCAGCTCTCATTCGGCCGCGCAACCCAGAAGAAGGGTCGGCTGTACGTGCACGTGTTCGAGTGGCCGTCCAACGGCACGCTGACGCTGCCGTCGTGGGGAACCACGCCCAGGAAGGCCTGGCTGCTCTCGACGAAAGCCGCGGTTCCGCTGAAGGCCGACGCGAGCGGCGTGACGCTGACGCTGCCGCCGCACGCGCCCGACTCAATCGCGTCAGTCGTCGCGATTGAATAGCTTCGTAGCTGGCGGCTGTCAGCGGACAGCTATTTCACGTTATACGGTTCCATCAACTCCACCCGCGTGCCGTCGGGGTCGTACAGGTTGATCTGCCACTTGTCGTTGCGCCCGATTTGCGGCGGCGCGAGCTTGCCACGGTCGGACTCCGGCGTGCGGGCGCGCACCTGCTCCCACGCGGCCTGGATGTCCGGGACGACGAGACAGATGTGGTGGTCGACGCCGAGCTGCCGCTTCGTGCTCGGCTGATCCCGCAGCATGTATTCGAGGTAGTCCCCGCTCTCGGGGAGCCGCAGGTTCACCCAGTTCGTCTTGTCGGGCGCGAAGCCGCCGCGCCAGATCTCGTTCATGCCCAGCACGTCCCGGTAGAGCGCGTTCTCCCCGATCTCGCTGTGCACGGTGATACCCGCGTGCAGCAGGCGCGACGACAGCGCGCGCGGCGCCGTTCCGCCGGCCACGATGACCGATTCCTGGACGAACTCGATGGTGTGCCCGCCGTAGTCGACGACGCGCAGGCCGTTGCGGCCACAGGGCGTCTGCTGCGCAGGCCCTTCGAAGGCGACACCTTTCTCTTTCAGGTACGCTGCGAGACCCTGAAGATCCGGCGTCGCAAACGCGATGTGCAGCAGGCGCTCGTCGGCATCGGCCGGAAGGCCCGGCTCGAGGAAGACCGTCTGCCGCGCGTTCACCCGGAAGATTGCTGTCGGCCCATGTCGATCGGCGGGAGACGCGAGCCCAAGCAGGTCGCCATAGAATCTCCGGGCGGCGGCCGCGTCGGACGTCCGAAACGCGACGTGATCGATTCCAGTGAGCATCGGGCGCTTCGTCTCCGCCGATGCACTCGTAGGCCCGAACTTCAGTTCGGCCGTGACCGTGAGAGTCGTCGCGAGGAACAGGACGGAAGCAGTCGAGTGTCGAGTCATCGCTTGGTCACGTAGGCGAGCAGATCCGCCATCTCCTCCGGGCTGATGGCCTTGTCCAGGTCCGCGGGCATCGTGGACTGGCCAAGGACAGTGAGCTGCTTGATCTCGCGGCGCGGAATGACGATGGTCCTGCCCGCCTGACGCAGCGTGACGGAGCCCGCCGACTGGGCGGCCAGCGTGCCGGCCTCGGTCTGGCCGCCCGTCCGCTTGACGACGTAGGTCTCGTAGCCCTGCGCAATCGACTGGCTCGGTGACAGGACATCCACCAGCAGCGAGAGCGGCGGACGATGGCGGACCGTCGCCAGATCGGGACCGAGATCAGCCGCGGTGCCGCCGCCGAGGTGGTGGCAGGCGGCGCAGATCTTCGTGAAGACCTGCTGTCCGCGCGTCGCATCGCCGCCACGCTCGACGGCCGCGGCGTAGCGGTTCACCACGGCAGCCCGGTGCTCGGCGGTGTCTTCCAGAATCGCGCGCGATTCGGCGCGGATCCCGGCATCGTCGTTCATGACGAGATCGCGCTTCTGCCCGAAGCTGAGCGCCCATGGTTGGACGCGGCCGTCCTGCAGCGCCTTGACGAGCAGCCGCTGGCGGTCGGGCTCGGCGAGCAGCAGGTCGGCAAGAGCGGACCGGGCGCCGGGCGTGAGCTCAGGCCATCGGGCGAGCATCGCGTTCCCGATCTCGACACCCCTGATCGACTGGAGCGATTCGAGCGCCGCGACCTGCACGGCCTCGGGCTCTCGTGGGTTGACGAATCGCTCGAGCGCCGCCCGACGATCGATCGCTCCGGCAATCCCCAGCAGCCGGATGGCGTCCGCCCGGCGCTCGGCGCTCACCGTGCGATCGGCCGACAGGGCTTCAGCCCGGGCCACGGCCGCCGTGGCAGCGGCCGATTGCGGCAGCCCCGTGGCTCGAAGCAGATTCAGCGCGGCCCGGCGAAGCGACGCGTCGGATCGGTCGACGAGGCCGACCAGTCGATGCCGCTCCCCTTCGAGTGCCTTCGTTGTCGCGCTGCCAAGGCCCTCGTGCAGGCCCGAAAGCAGCGACGCCTGCCACCACGCCTGTGTCGCGGCCGTGCGATCGGCCACGGCGCCCACTGCCTCGTGAAGCTCGCCCTTCTCATGACGTGCGCCCAGCACGACGCCCGTGGCGAAGAAGAAGTCGCGGCGCCCTGGCGTGCCGGTGCCTGTGACGGTCGAGCCCGGCGCCAGCGCGCGCGCCAGGTACTTCGCGGCTCGGTCCGGCCCCGCGGTCAGCGCCGCGCGCTGCATCCACTGATCGTCGATGTGCGCGAACAGCAGCGCGGACTGCGCGGCTTCGGCATCTGCGCCGCGCAGGAATCCGAGCGTCTCGAGCAGTTGAAACTGAACCAGGCCTTCCGACTCCTTGCCCGCGCGATCGACCACGGCGGCGGCGAGCGAGTCGTCTTTGGCCAGCCGTGCATCCGCCATCCGCAGCGCGTTCTCGCGCACCCCCGGCTCGGGATCGCTCAATGCCTGCAGCACCAGCGCGCTGTCGAGACGTCCGAGCCCGTCGAGCGTCCAGAGCGCGTGCAGGCGGCCAAGCGCGGAACGGGCGCGATCCTGAGCCAGCGAAGTCAGAAGCGGGACGGCGTCGGCGTGCTTGCCGTCAACGAGCAGCCGCTGCGCGGTCCGTCGCCACCAGAGGTTCGGGCTTTCCAGCGCCGCGACGAGCGTCGCCGTGCTCGCGGTGTCGAGCGCCGGGCTCGCGGTCGCCGGATGCGCACCGTCTGGTACGACACGGTAGATGCGGCCGCGATCGGCCCCCAGGGAGAACTCCGACGGATCCTTCTGGAATTCACTGGCGGTCCACTCCGGGTGCTCGATGCGCTTGCGGTAATAGTCGATCACGTAGAGAGCGCCATCGGGCCCGATGTAGAACGCGACCGGACGGAACCACGAGTCGGTGGACGCCAGGAACTCGCGGCCCTCGCTTCCCCGCTTCGCTCGCAGAGTCGAGCCCGCCGTCTCGAGCACGTCGCGGTGCACCAGGTTGTGGACGGGCTCGGCGACGAACGTGCTGCGCGCGTAGTCCCCGCTGAAGAGGCCGCCGGTGTACGGCGTCAGGCTGCACGCCGAGGTGAACTCGCCAGACTCCGTCAGCAGCTCGAAGGTCGGGTGATCGGTGATAGGGAACACCTTCGCATTCTGGCCGTGGTCGGAGATCTCGGCCATCGCGGCATCGATTGGCAGATCCGGGTTGCGCGCCAGATACGGCTCGCGGAGCATCTCGAGTCGCATGTGATCGCTGTTGTTCGATCCGAAATAGTGACCCCACGCGTCGAAGGCCTGGCCGTACTGAGACTGCCCTGCGATCGTCTCGAGGTCGCCCGTGTCCGGCCGCAGCCGCACGCTGCGCCGCTCGGGTTTCACGGGAGGGCGATCGGGAAATCGCGGCTGGGTCAAGGGCTTCCCCAGGTCGCCAAACGTGTCGGTGTAGATGACGGCTTCAGCGGGCCCTTCGTGCGCGAAGTAGATCCAGTTGTCGAGGCCGTAGAGCGGCGTGTTGATCCGATGCTGCGGGTTCGTCACCGCAAAGCCCGTGACCAGCACCTCGCGGCGATCGGCCTTGCCGTCGCCGTCTCGATCCTCGAGATAGAGGATGTCGGGAGCGGACGTGACGATGACGCCGCGCCGCCAGCGCATGATGCCGGTCGGCAGCACCAGCCCCTCGGCGAACACGGTGCTCTTGTCGGGACGCCCGTCGCCGTCTGTGTCTTCGAGCAGCTTCACGCGTCCGGTGGGTCGAGTGTCCACGGGATAGCCTGGCATCTCCAGAACGAACCAGCGGCCGTGCTCGTCGATGTCCATGGCGATCGGCGACTGGATGTCCGGCTCCGACGCCATCAGCTCGATGCGGAAGCCGGGGTCGAGCCGGAATCGCGACAACGTGTCGAATGGCGCGTACGGAGGGCCGGGGGGCGCCGTCGCCTGGGTGAGGGCGGTCAGCGTGAGCAGGACGGCGACGACACCGCGCATGGCCGCAAATCCTACTACGGCCGAACTGAAGCTCGGCTCCCTGAGTAGCTGGCAGCCGGTAGCTGGTAGCTGGCGGCTGGCAGCGGTTAGCGGGCGGCTGGCAGACATCGGCTCCTGACGGCTGACAGCTGCCAGCTGGCAGCTGAGGGCCTTTCCTGTTGACTGGCAACAGGTCAGTCGCGTACTGTCATGTTGAGAGGCAACAGGAGCAGGCCGCGTAGTCATGAGTGACAAGACAGACGTTCTGCACGGAGCCTTGGATCTCATGGTGCTGCGTGCGCTGGAGTCCATGGGCAGCCAGCACGGGTATGGGCTCGCGCGCCGCATCGAGCAGATGAGCGAAGGCATGCTGGCGCTCAATCAGGGCACGCTCTACCCGGCGCTCCTGCGCCTCGAGCAACAGGGGTGGATCGGATCGCGCTGGGGCGTTTCCGAGAACAATCGCCGCGCCCGCTTCTACGCGCTGACGCCCCGCGGCCGGCGGCATCTGCAGGCCGAGACCGAGCGCTGGGAACAGATCTCGGCCCTGCTCGGGCGGTTTCTTCGTCCCGCCGGAGAGGTGTCGTGAACTTCCGCGGCGGCGTCGGGCGCGTGCGAACGCTGCTGCGCCGCCGGCGCCTGCTTGGCGAGTTCGACCAGAACGTGGACGCTCACCTCGCTGCGCTCGCCGCCGACCTCGAGCGCACGGGGTTGTCACCGGAGGACGCGCACCGCGAGGCACGGCGCCAATTCGGAGGAATCGACCAGGCACGGGAAGCGTATCGCGACACGAGCGGCTTCCCGACGCTCGACGCGCTCGCGCAGGACGTGCGCTACAGCGTGCGAATGCTGAAGCGACAGCCCGGCTTCAGCCTGATCATTGTGGCGCTCATCGCCCTGGGCGTCGGCGCCAACACGGCGATCTTCTCGCTCGTCGACGGCGTGCTGCTCCGGCCACTCCCCTACCCCGAACCGGAACGGCTCACCGTCGTCCGCACCTTCATTCCGGCACTCGCCGACACCTATCCGAGCGCGCCTGCGGCGTCAGGCGGATTTCTGCTCTGGCAGACCGGCGTGTCCGCGTTCGAGCGCATGGCGGCCATTCTGCCGGAAACGGACACGCTCACAGGCACCGGCACACCGGCGCGCGTCGAGGTCGCTCGCGTCACTGCCACGCTGTTCCCTCTGCTTGGCGTGCAGGCAGCCCTCGGGCGTGTCTTCGGCGCCAACGAGGATCGGGAAGGGCGCGACGACGTGGTGGTGCTGGGGCACGGGTTCTGGCAGGACCGCTTTGGCAGCGACCCGGCAGTGATCGGGCGTCGGATCCTCTTGAGCGATCGACCCTACACGGTCGTGGGCGTTCTGCCGCGTGAGTTTGCCCTGCCGAAACGCGACCAGCTCGGCGCGTTTGCAACGTTGCCGGACCATCTCGATATCTACCGGCCCGCTGCCTTCACCGCCGAGGAGCGCCAGAACACAGCCGACAACTTCATTTGGATCGCTCTGGGCCGACTGGCGCGCGGGGCGACGCGAGCGCAGGCCGAGTCGCAAGTGAACGCCGTGCAGGCCGACATCGTCCGCGACGCGGTCCGCACACTCCACATTCAGCCGATCGAGTTCAAAGCGCTGGTGATCCCGCTGCAGGAGCAGGTCGTCGGGCAGGCCCGCCGCGGCCTGCTGCTGCTCGCGTGGTCGGTCGGCGCCGTGCTCCTCGTGCTGTGCGTGAACCTCGCAGCGCTGCTGCTCGCTCGCGCAACGGGTCGCACGCGCGAAGCCGCGATCCGCGTCGCGCTCGGCGCGAGCCGCGGCCGGGTGGTCCGGCAGTTCGTGCTCGAGAATCTACTGCTCGCTGCCTGCGGCGGCCTTCTCGGCGTGCTGCTGGCCCGGTGGACGATCGCCGCACTGGTGTCTGGCGCACCCGTCGATCTGCCGCGCCTCGACGAGGTAGGACTGAATGGCGAGATCCTCCTGTTTGCCATCGGTCTCTCGGCCGTCAGCGGCGTCGCCTTCTCTCTACTCCCGGCCTGGCATCTCGGTCGCAGCAATCCGAGGGCGGCATTGCACGCCACGGCCTGGTCCGTCTCCGAGGGCGCGGCCACTCATAGGATCCGCAGCCTGCTCGTGACCGGGCAGGTCGCCGTGAGTACTGTCCTGCTGGTCACGGCCGCGCTGCTGGTCGCGAGCTTTCTGCGCCTGACTCGCCTGGAGACCGGGTTCGAGGTCGAACACGTCGTGTTTGCCGATCTGTCGCTGTCAGGCGTGAGGTACGACGCCGATGCTTCTCGCGTGCGGTTCTTCGATCGACTGCTGTCGCGAGCCCGGGCGTTGCCTGGCGTTGGCAAGGCAGCCGTAGTCTCCCATCCGCCGCTTTCGGGCGAGGCACAGATCCAGACCGCGAGTACAGAACACGACCCACGCGCGCTCACCGAGGCGCCCTTGATCAACTTCCGGTTCGTGGACGCCTCGTACTTCGAGACGCTCCACATCGCGCTCCGGCGCGGACGGATATTCGACGCCCGCGATCGCGGGCGATGCGTGGCCGCGCTCAACGAGCGCGCGGCGTCGGCCATCTGGGCGGGACAGGATCCGTTGGGTCTCCGGTTCCATCGTGGCGGCAACGACACACCGCTCTGCGAGGTGGTGGGCATCGTTGCCGACACACGTGAGGTGAGCTTGCAAAAGGGACCCTCCCTGATGGGCTATGTGCCCTACTGGAACAGCCCGCCATCGCAGGCAACGGTCGTGCTCAAGACGCGCGTCGAACCCTCTGCACTGGCGGGCCCGCTGCGACAGGCAATCTGGGAGATCGATCCGGACATCGCCGTGCCGACGGTCACCACGTTCGCCAGCACGGTGCAACGGGCGGTCGCGCCGAATCGCTTCCAGATGTTGCTGGTCGGCGCCTTCGCAGTCTGTGCGCTCGTGCTGGTCAGCCTCGGGATCTACGGCGTGCCTGCCTTCGCGGTGGCGCGACGTACGCAGGAGCTGGGCATCCGGCTCGCCTTGGGCGCCAGACCGCAAGCGCTCGTTCGCACGGTGGTCCGCGATGGGTTGGCGCCGGTCGTCGCGGGGCTGACGATCGGCCTTATGGGCGCGCTCGCAATCAGCCGCCTCATCAAAGAATTGCTTTTCGACGTGAGCGCGAGAGAGCCTGCCGCCTACGCCGCCGTGATCGCGATCCTGGCCAGCGTCGCGCTGGTCGCCTGCTACGTTCCGGCTCGCCGTGTGACGCGGATCGATCCCGTGCAGGCTCTGCGGTGGGAATAGAACGCGGATGTCGCTGCGATTCCTGACCGGTCGACTGGGCAGCCTCTTCTGGAGGACGCGACGCCTGCGCGGGTTCGACGCCGACGTCGAAGCGCACCTCTCGCTACTGACGGCGGACCTAGAGCGTCAAGGGCTCTCGCCTGAGGATGCGCGCCGCGAAGCGCGGCGTCAGTTCGGCGGCATCGATCAGACCCGAGAGGCCTACCGTGACGCGAGCGGCTTCCCGGCCCTCGATGCGATCGCCCAGGATGTCCGCTACGGGCTACGCATGATTAGACGCCAGCCCGGCTTCAGCCTGCTCATCATCGCCCTCGTCGCAGTCGGCGTCGGCGCGAACACCGCGATCTTCTCGCTGGTGAACGCGATCCTGCTCCGGCCGCTTCCCTATCCTGCGCACGAGCGCCTGGTCGTCGTCCGGTCGGTGATTCCGGCCACGGCGCGGACCTACCCCACCCTGCCGGCGGCCGCTGGCGAGTACTTGCTGTGGCGGTCTCGCGTCCCGGCTTTTGACGCTCTCGCCGCGGTGCGGCCGCTGACGCAGACGATGACGGGCGGCGGAGAACCGGCGCGGGTCGAGGTCTGCCGTGCCACCGCGTCGCTGCTGCCGATGCTCGGCGTGCGGCCGGCGGTCGGGCGGGTGTTTCGTGAGGACGAGGACCGCGAGGGCCGTGGCGCGGTCGCTCTGCTCGGTTACGGGTTCTGGATGGAGCGCTTCGGCGGCGATCGATCGGTGATCGGCCGGTCCATTACGCTGGACGACACGAGCTACACGGTGATCGGCGTGCTGCCGCGCGACTTCAGGTTCCCGAGGGGCGGCCAGCTCGGCTCGCTCATCGCGATGCCGTCGCGCGTGGACGTCTTGCGCCCTGCCGCGTTCACGGCCGACGATCGCGACACGCTCGTCGGCGACTTCGACTGGGCCGTGATCGGCCGCCTGGCGCCCACCGCGACCGCGAGCCAGGCCGAATCGCAGCTCAATGCCGTCCAGGCCGACATCGTCCGGCAGATCGGCGAACACCTGGAGTTTTCAGCGACGGTGATTCCGCTGCACGAGCAGGTCGTCGGCCAGGCCAGGCGCGGGCTGGTGCTGCTCGGCTGGGCGGTCGTCACGGCGCTGCTGGTCATCGCCGTCAACCTGGCGAGCCTGCTGCTCGCGCGCGTCTCGGCTCGCGGCCAGGAGGCGGCGATTCGCGTCGCGCTCGGCGCGAGCCGCCTGCGCGTGATGCGGCAGGTCGTGATCGAGAACCTCATGCTTGCCGCCGCCGGCGGCGTGCTCGGCATCGCCGTTGCCTGGATCGGCGTGCGGCTGCTGGCCGCCCGTGCACCTGCGGATCTGCCCCGGATGGACGACGTCGGCCTGGATCCGCGCGTGCTGAGCTTCGCGGTCGCGATTTCGCTTCTGACCGGCGTGCTCTTCTCCCTGCTGCCGGCGTGGCGGTTGGCGCGGAGCAATCCGCAGGAGGGTTTGCGCGCCGGCGGACGCGGTACGTCCGATGCCACCTCGACGCTCTCAGTCCGCGCGACGCTCGTGGCGGTGGAGGTCGCGCTGAGCACGGTGCTCGTGACCGCGTCGGCGCTGCTCGGCGTCAGCTTTCTCCGACTGGTGAATGTGGACGCGGGCTTCTCGAGCGACCGCGTGGTCTTCGCTACTATCGCCCCTTCGGTGACGCGGTACGACGACACGAGCGCGCGTACGGACCTGGATGACCGGCTGCTTGCGGCACTGCGCGCGCTGCCGGATGTGTCGGAGGCGAGCCTCGTCTCCGAGCCGCCGCTCGGCGGTGAAGCGCACGTGCGGACGGTGACGATCGAGAACGACATGAGGCCGATCGAGACGCGGCCCATGACCAACGTCCGCTACGTGGACTCGAATTACTTTCACGCGCTCGGCATCCAGCTGAAGGCCGGCCGCACCTTCGGCGACCGCGATCGCCAACGGCACGTCGCGGTGGTCAACGAGCGGATGGCCGCAGCCAACTGGCCCGGACGAAACGCGATTGGCCTCCGCTTCCGGGAGGGCAACGAAAGGCACCCGATGCTCGAGGTCGTGGGCGTCGTGGGCGACACGCGCGAGGTCAGCCTCTACAAGTCGCCGTACCCGATGATCTACGTGCCGTACTGGGCTGACGGCAGCGGGCCGGCCACCACCGTCGTGCTCAAGACCTCGCGGCCCGCCGAGACGATCGTGCCGGAGATCCGCCGCGCGATCTGGTCGGTCGATCCGACCATTCCAGTCCCGGCAGTCGCCACGTTCCGGGCGTCGATCGATCGGGTCGTCGCGCCGGATCGCTTCCAGATGCTGCTGGTGCTCGGGTTCGCGCTGAGCGCGGTGGTGCTCGCCAGCCTCGGGATTTACGGCGTACCAGCATTTGCCGTCGCTCGCCGGGCGCGCGAACTGGCAATCCGCCTCGCGCTTGGCGCGGCGCCGTCGGCGCTGGTGGCCATGGTCGTCCGGCAAGGCCTGACGCCCGTGGCGGCGGGCCTTGGCATCGGTCTGGGTGGCGCAGTCCTGGCCGGCCGCCTGATGGAGGGCCTGCTGTTCGAGACGTCGGGAGCCGGCCTCTGGATGCTGCTCTCGATCGCGATGGGCATCACGCTGGTCGCATTTGTTGCCTGCGTGATTCCAGCCCGCCGGGTGGCACGAATCGATCCCGCCCAGACGATGCGTTCGGAATGACTTCCGGCTACGGGTGCGGCCTTCAGGCTACAGAGTCATCACCTGCTCGACCGCGGCGAGCAGGCTGTCGGCGGTGAACGGCTTGGCGAGAAATGCCGATTCTGGAGCGAGCACGCCCCGCTCCGCGATCACCGCGTCCGTGTAGCCCGACGTGTACAACGTCCGGAGATCCGGCCGCGAAGCGACCAGCCGCGTGGCCGTGTCGCAGCCGCTGAGGCCGGGCAGCACGACGTCGGCCACCAGCAGATCGATGCGACCGACATGGCCTGCCGACACTACCAGCGCTTCCTCCCCGGATGCGGCCTCCAGCACGGTGTAGCCGGCGCGGCTCAGCATCTTGACCGTGAGCCCCCGCACGTCCGCTTCGTCCTCGACGACGAGGACGACGCCACGCGCAACATAGGCCGATCGCGATGGCGACGACCCGCCGGCTCCGAGCCGTGCGACGCTACCGGGCCCGGGCGGGAAGTAGATCTTGAAGACGGTCCCCTGACCAGGCTCGCTGTAAACCCAGATCCACCCGCCGCTCTGCTTCACAATCCCGTAGACCATCGAGAGGCCGAGTCCCGTGCCGCGTCCGGCCGGCTTGGTGGTGAAGAACGGCTCGAAGATCCGCGCTTTCGTGTCGGCGTCCATGCCGTGGCCAGAGTCCGAGACGGCCAGCAGGACGTATCGCGCCGGCACCATCGCGGCGGCATACCGCGGGCTGTCCCGTGGAGCGACATCGGCGTTCATCGTCTCGATGGTCAGCTGCCCGCCGCGCGGCATGGCGTCACGCGCGTTCACCGCCATGTTGACGATCACCTGCTCGATCTGTCCCGGATCGACCATGACCGACAGCAGGTCCGGGTCAAGGCGCGTCGTGAGCGCGACGTCCTCGCCGATGAGACGCCGCAGCATCGGCTCGACGCCCGTGACGACCGCGTTGAGGCTGACGACCGTCGGCTGCAGCACCTGTTTGCGGCTGAACGCGAGCAGCTGCTGCGTGAGCGACGCCGCGCGCTCGCTGGCGCGCTTGATCTCGACCAGCTGCGCGTGCACCGGATGGTCTTCCGGAAGGCTGTCGAGCGCCAGCTCGCTGTAGCTGGCGATGACGGTGAGCAGGTTGTTGAAGTCGTGCGCGATGCCGCCGGCAAGCCGGCCCACCGCCTCGATCTTCTGCGCCTGCCGCAGCTGCTCTTCGGCCTGGCGGCGCTCCTGCATCTCATCGATGAGCGACAGGTTCGCACGCTCGAGGTCCGCGTTGGTGGTGGCGAGGCTCTCCGCCTGCGCCTGCAGCGCGGCGTCGGCGTTCTTCCGCCGCCGGATGTTGACGAACAGCGTGCCGATGGTCACCGCCTGCGCCAGGATGACGACGACCGCGCTCCACACCACCATGCGGTTGGCGCGGTAGAACGACGCCGGGCGATTGAGCAGGATCACTTCGTTCGGCAGCCGCGACGGATCGATGTCCCATCGCAGCAGCTGCTGCCAGTCCACCGGGAACTGGCTGGTTCTGTCGGACCGCAATGGCAGGTCCGAGGGTCGAGCACCGGCAAGGACCTGTACCGCCATCGCGGCGGCGATCTCGCCGTGATGGGCGCCGCTGTTGCTGCTGCCGGCGAGCAGGCCCTGGCCCAGCTCGCTCGTCGACGGGCTGTACACCGGGGCGGGCGAGGCCCGGGCGATCTGGGCGATCCCCTCTTCGCGCGGAAAGTACCGGCCCGTCCCGTCCTGCGTGAACGACGTCGCGATGACCGCAGCCGACTCGGGCACGCGCCGCACCTCTTTCACGATCTCGGGCAACGAGAGCCTGCGGCCATCGAGGAACGTGAAGGTCAAATCGTGACGGCTCGCCGCGAGCTGCCGGTACTCGTCTCCCGCCGCGGCCGACGTGGTGCTGGCGTCGGTGATGACCACGAATTCGCGCGTCCCCGGCCGCAGCGTCGACGCCAGCGAGACGATGCCGTCCACGGCGAAGAGCTCACGGACTCCGGTGTAGAGGTCGCGCGGCGCCCGGCTGGCCAGGCCTTCGTCGTTGACGCCGCAGAACACGACGGGGACACCGTGGAACAGCGCATCGTGGTGCTTCAGCAGGAACCCGAGCGCGGGGTCGTCCGACGAGACAATCAGATCGAGGTGCCGGTTGGCGTACTTGACTTCGAGCAGGCGCGTGAACTCCGCGTCCCAGGTCTCGCCGCCGAAGCGGCGGGCGTCGAGGTACTCGACCCAGAGTTCCACCCTGTAGGGCAGATCGTTCAGCCGCTCGTGGAGCGCCTTGAGAATGTCGTCGGACCAGGGGTAGCCCGACTGATACGAGTCGATGAAGAGGACGTGGCGTGTCGCCGGCTGCGCGGCGGCACTCGCGGGCACGAGCGCCATTAGACTGGCTGCTGCCACCGCGCGAATCAAGCGCGCGGGGCGGATCGACACGCGTCGCCAGGCCCGGGACAGCATGGTCAGCGTGGCATGATACCCTGCCAACGACGACATGGCGACGTCTCACTCACTGCTGCTGACGACCGATGACGCGCCGGGCACGCTCTCCCGGATCACGCGAGTCATCGCCGACCACCGCGCGAACATCCGATCGATCGAGAGCCTCGGACAGCGCGATGACGGCTTCACGGTCGTTCTCGAGCTGGACCAGGTGGCGGACTTCCCCGCTCTGCGCGGCGCGTTGTCGGCGCTCGAGGTGATCAGGCGCATCGAAGAGCCGCCGTCGCTGATGTCCGTCTACGGCAAGCGCGTGATCATCATTGGCGGCGGCGCGCAGGTGGGACAGGTGGCGGTGGGCGCGATCAGCGAGGCGGACCGCCACAACATCCGTGGCGAGCGCATCTCCGTCGACACGATTCCACTCGTCGGCGAGGAGCCGCTCGCCGACGCCGTGCGTGCCGTCGCGCGGCTGCCGCGTGCCCGCGTGCTCGTCCTCGCCGGCGCGCTGATGGGCGGGGCGATTACGGACGCCGTGGCCGAGCTGAAACGCCGGGGCGTCATCGTGATCAGCTTGAACATGGCCGGCAGCGTCCCGGACGCCGCCGACCTCGTGGTGACCGATCCGCTGCAGGCCGGCGTGATGGCCGTCATGGCCATCGCCGACACGGCCACGTTCGACATCTCGCGCCAGCGCCAGCGGCGGTATTGAGGTCGGGCTTCAGGCTACAGGCTTCAGACTGCAGGCTACGGGCCCGTCACGATGGCCGTCGCGCGATCGAGCAGGTCGGCGGCGCGCCCGATCGCCTCACCGGCACGAACGGCCTCGCCGTCGGCCTCTTTCCACATGTGCTGCTCGATGGCTTCGCGGACGCCGGGGACGGTCTTCACGCCGTAGCCGGTGTAGAAGCCGGGCGCGTAGATCTGGTGCCGGAACCACGGGCGGCGAGGCAGCCCCGCCTCGTTGGAGAAGGCCTGGTCGATGCCGCGAAGCACGGCATCGAGCCGCGAGGCCGACTCGGCCGATGTCAGCCGCGAGGCGTTCTTCGGATCCGCAACCGCGGCGTCGAAGCGCGCGGCGGCCGTCGTGAGCCGGGCCGACGCATTCTGGAGCGGCGCAAGATTCAGGTACGGCGCGGGCGCCACTGTGGGCGGCGGCACGCTCACCTTTGTGGGATCCGCGGCCAGCTGATAGGTGCGGTCCTTGAGCCGCTGGTTTTCCTCGTCGATCTTCTCGCGCTCGGTATCGCCCAGTTTCACCAGCTCCTTCACGTAGCCGTCGATCGTCTCCGCCAGCGGCGCCGCGACGATGGGGAGGTACTGGGCTTCCGCCAGCCGCAGGACGAGCCGGCCGCCGAATTGCGCGAGTACCGGGCCGTACAAGAACCCGGGATCCTTAAAGCGTTCGTAGTGCGCAATCGAGTCGTAGATCGAGTGATACTCGCCGCCGGCGTCCTCGCCTCCGAACCCGACGTTGAGCGTCGGAATACCCAGATGCTGGAGGAATGGCGTGAAGTCGGAGCCTGAGCCGAGCGCCTCGATCGACAGGTCCCCGCGCGCGCGGATTTCACGGCGCTTGTCGGCGCTATCCGCGCCGAGGATCGCGGCGGCACGGGCGCGCGCCGCGACGCTAACGCTGGTCTCCGGGTCGTTCACGCTGCGCGCGGCCTCGTTCACCAGTCGCTCGAGGCCGTGCGACCCGCCTGCGTCCAGGAAGCCGCGGCCGTATCCGTCCGTGTTGATGTAGGCAACGGCTTTCCGGCCCAACTCGTCGGCGTGCGACTCGACCCATTCGGTCGACCCGAGCAGGCCTTCTTCCTCGCCGTCCCATGCCGCGTAGACGATCGTCCTGCGCGGCCGCCAGCCCGCCTTCGCCAGCGTGCCCACGGCCTGCGCCTCGGCCAGCATCGCGATGAGGCCGCTCACCGGATCGGCCGCGCCGTTGACCCACGCGTCGTGGTGGTTGCCGCGGATGACCCACTGGTCGGGCCGCTCGCGGCCGGCGAGCGTGGCAATCACGTCGTACAGCGGCTTCTGCGCGAACTCGAACTCGAGCTTCAGGTGTACGGTTGCCGGGCCGGGGCCGAGGCGATAGGTCAGCGGCAGCGCGCCGCGCCACGCCTCCGGCGCGGTCTGACCGCCGAGCGCCTCGAGCAGCGGGCGCGCGTCGGCGTACGAGATCGGAAGGACGGGAATCTTCGTCAGCGTCGGCGCCTCGGTGACCGCGAGCCGCTTCGCATCGGGCGTCGCGCCGACGCCGGGCGTCAGCGGATCGCCCGGGTAGAGCGGCATGTCCATCACCGAGCCGCGCTGGGCTCCCCACTCGCCTCGGAACGAGCCCTTCGGGTACGCCTCGCCCTGGAAGTACCCGTCCTCTCGAGGGTCGGAGTAGATGAGGCAGCCAAGCGCGCCGTGCTCGGCGGCGACCTTCGGCTTGATCCCGCGCCACGATCCGCCGTACCGCGCGATGACCACCGCGCCCTTGACGCTGACGCCGTGCCTCGCCAGTTCGTCGTAGTCGGCGGGCACGCCGTAATTGACGTAAACGAGCGGGCCGGTCACGTCGCCGTTCACCGAGTACGCGTTGTAGATCGGCAACTGCTCGGCGGCCTGATTCGACGTCGGGTCCTCGGAGAGCGCCGGCTCGGCCAGCCGTGCCGTGTAGCGCGTCGGCGCGGTGAGCTCGAGGATGCGCGTGCGCGGCGTCGGGAACAGGACGTCGAACCGCTCGATGCGCGTGTCGAATCCCCACGACGTGAACAGCTCCGCGATGTAGTCGGCGTTGGCCTTGTCGTATGGCGATCCGACGTGATGCGGCCGCGCTGCGAAGCGCTCGAGCCAGGGCTTCAGGTTTCCGGGCTGGATTGCCTTGTCGAACCGGCCCTCGAGCTCGATCTCGGCGGACGCGGCGGCTGCATCGAAGCCCGTCAGCCCCGGCGCGGTCTGCGCATGGCCGACCGCCATGGACAAGGCCGAGGCCAACGCGAGTCCCAGAATCCTTTTTCCCGCACTGTGCATCCGTCGTCTCCCTCACGCGCATCCGGGGCGCGCAGCAGCGAACGAGTATAAATGAGTCGCCGGCTGCGCTTGTCACGGTTCGACGAGCGTATCGATACCGAGGAACGCCCGATGCTCCTTGTATCCAATCAGCCTCTCCCGTCGCCTTCTGAATCACCCTGATGCGACTTTACGGGGTTGAGCCGCGGCAGCGATTGGCGGACAATGTCGCCGTCCCCATGTATCGGTCACGGAAGATCCCGGCCTCGGCCTGCGCGCTCCTCTCTTGATGGCGGCCGGTACGGCCGAAGGCGCGGGTTCGCGCGCGCCGGATGCGGCCGAGTACCTCTTCTGCGCACTGTTCGCGCTTGTAGCCGCGGTGTCGTGGGCAGCCCTGACCCTTGCGGAGCTACGCGTATTCTCCGGGCCGCGGCTCCTGCTGATCTCGCTTGCGCTAATCGTGGCGGGAAGTGTGTGGGCACGCCGGGCACATCTCCCACGTCCGTCGCTCGGCCTTCCGGCGCTGCTGTGGGTGCTGGCCTTGACAGCCACGGGAGCCGCGATGATTCGGCCCGTCGAATCGCTCGTCGACAGCGTCGACGAGAACATCTACCGGCACCTCGCCTCCCTCATCACGCATCGCGGCGGCCTCGCCGTGAACGACCGGCTGCTGGAATCGACTCCGCCGGAAGAGTGGCGCGCGCTCCTGGTGCTGGAAAAGCACTTTCCGAATCGGCTGAACCGTTTCGACGGCGGCATACAGGTCGCTGCCGGCAGTCCACGGCTCGAGCCGAACTTCCTGCACCTGTTGCCCGCATGGACTGCCGCGGTGATGGCGTTCGGCGGGCCGGCGGCCGCGCCGTGGGCGGCGCCGCTGCTCGCGCTGCTCTCGCCGGTGGCGCTCTTTCTCGCAGTGCGGCGACTTTTCACGGCCGAAGCCGCGGTGGCCGCCTCGGCGCTGCTCGTCACCAATGCGGCGCAGGTCTGGGTCACCCGGCTTCCGCTCTCCGAAGTACCGGTGCAGCTGTTCGTAGTGAGCGGGATCTTCTTTCTCGCGTGGTGGTTGTCGGATCGGAGTGTACTGCCGGCGGTGCTGTCGGGCGTTGCGTTCGGCCTGGCCGCGTCGTGCCGCCTCGACACGCTGGTCCTGATCATCCCGTTCGTCGCGGGCATCCTGGCCATCGACCGGTCCCGGGGCGCCGGCGCGCACTGGCGTGCCGCCGCGATCGCGCTGGGGCTCCTTCTGCTCCAGGCCCTGCTCCACTCGCTCACCGTGTCGCAGCCCTACTCGCTGCGCCTGGCGCGGCTCATCACGAAAGACCAAAGCCTCGCCGCGCTCGGCGCCCTCGCTGCCGCCGTCACCGTCGTCCTCGGCCTCCTCGCGATGGTCCGATTGAGCGGCCGGCGCCTGCCATCGTGGGCCGTCGCCAGGACAGGCCAAATCGCCGCGATCCTGATCGTAGTGTGGCTGTCGTGGCGAATGGGCAATGGATTCATGACGCACCATCTCGTGCTCGCCCTGACGCCGCTCGGCGCGGCCCTCGCGTGCATCGGCGTGATCCGGCTGGCAGGGAAACGCGACCTCGGGATGGTGTTGGTGACGACGCTGCTGCTGGCTTCGTCGGTGGCGTACGTCGAGTCGGCGCGTGACAAGCCGGAACTGCCGGGAGTGCTTCGCCGTGACATCCCCGTGCTGCTCCCGCTGTCGCTGATAACGGTGACCGCACTGCTGTTCCCGGCCGGCGCGCGGCCCCTGAGGCGACTCGTAGGAGTGGGCGCGGCGGTCTGGCTCGTCGTGACGGGTGCCGCACACCTGCCCGTCGTGTGGCTGGAATCGTCGGGCGCGGAGACTCACCGCGCGCTCGCCGATCTCGCCGGAGAGTTCCCGCCTCATGCGCTCGTAATCGTGGAGCCGGGGCTGCCCACTCACCTCGATCTCGCGCTGGATTTCACCTTCGATCGCACGGCGCTGGCGCAGCGCCAGGTGCCTGCCGCCGGTCCGGCCGTCCGCGGCGCAATCACGCGGACGCTGAACGCCCATGCGCCCGTATACATTCTCGCCCGCGACGGATCCGAGGCGCCGCCGGAGGACGGGACGGCGCTGGCGGGCCTGGCGCTCGAGCCGAAGCGGACTTTGACACTGCCTGTCGACGGGCTCTTTCCAGCGCTCGGCGCCTGGCCGGACACCATCGAACACGTCGTCTATCCGCTTTCTGTCTATCAGGCGCGCAACGTCGCACTGCTTCCGTGGCGTGTCGACATCGGAGGCCAGGACTACGGAACGCTGGGCGCCGGCTGGCGCGACCGCGAAACGCTGCTCGGCGCGTCGGGCCGCTGGACTACCGGGGCTGCGGCGGCAATCGCGATTCCAGCTCTCGATTGTGCCGCCCGATCGTCTCTCATGCTGCGGATCCGGCTCGCGTCGCTTCGGCCCGGGCCATTGCCCCAGCCGCCGGTGCGCCTGACCATCAACGGCGGCGTGGTCGGATCTTTCACGCCCGAAGATTCGGGATTTCGCGTGTATGCTTTTACGCTGTCGTCTGCCTTCACGAGGCAGGCGTGCCGTACGCCAACCACCATGATGCTGTCAGCTCCCCTGTTCGTGCCCCGCCGCGATGCGGGCCTCGCAGACGACCGCCCGCTCGGGGTCGCGGTCGATTGGGTCGAAGTGGGCGAGCCGGGCGAGGTTGTCTCGCGGTGACGGAGCCCGGCATTTCGGTCATCGTGCCCGTCCGCGACGGCGGCGAGGCGTTCGCCCGATGCCTTGCCGGCCTCACGGCACTCGATCCGGCGCCGCTCGAGGTGCTCGTCGTCGACGATGGCTCCCGCGACCCGTCCGCAAACGAGGCCAGGGGGGCGGGCTTGCGCGTAATGACGGTGCCCACTCCGCGCGGTCCAGCGGCCGCGCGGAACCTGGGCGCACGCCACGCCCGCGGGGACGTGCTGTTCTTCGTCGACGCCGACGTCGTCGTCAGGCCAGACGCCATCGCTCGGGTTGCACGCGCTCTCGAGGACCATGGCGTCGCCGCCGTGATCGGCTCTTACGATGCGACGCCTGGAGCCACGAATTTTCTCTCGCAGTACAAGAACCTTGCGCATCGGTACTGGCACCAGATCGCCCGCACGGACGGCTTCACGTTCTGGGGCGCGTGCGGCGCCATCAGGACGTCGGCCTTCCACGCCGTGTCGGGCTTCGACGAACGCTACACGGCGCCCAGCATCGAAGACATCGAACTCGGTTACCGGCTGCGGCGCGCCGGCCTGCGGATTCGCGTCGACCCGACGCTCGAGGTCACGCACCTCAAGCGCTGGACTGCGGCCTCGCTGATCCGAACCGATTTCGCCGCGCGCGCGCTGCCGTGGAGTGAGCTGATCCTCCGCGAGGGCCGGATCGACGACGACCTGAACCTGCGAACGCGGGCTCGCATGGGCGTGGCCGGGACGTGCCTGCTCATGCTCTGTGTCGTGCTCGCGCACTGGATCCCGGAAGCGGCCTGGACGGCGGCCGCGCTGATGGCGGCCCTGCTGCTTCTCGATCTGCCGCTGTGGCGGTACTTCGCGCGCCTGCGCGGTGTTGCCTTCGCGGCGGCGGCAATCCCCTGGCAGTGGCTGCAGTATGCGTGCAGTGGCGCGGCGTTTGGCATCGCAGCCGCGCGTCATCTGCTGAAGGGTCCGCGCGCACGGCGAATGGAGCGAGCCGCGTGAGCGGCGCACTTCCGGTCGCGGTCGTCGGGGCCGGGCCCGCGGGTCTCACCGCTGCGCTGACGCTCGCGCGCGCGGGCCGCCGGACTATCGTATTCGAGGCAGGCGAACACGTCGGCGGGATCGCGCGCACCGAGACCTACAAGGGTTATCGCTTCGACATCGGCGGCCACCGCTTCTTCACGAAGGTGCCCGAAGTCCAGGCGCTCTGGGAGGAGTGGCTCGGCTCGGAGTTCGAGCTCGTCTCGCGCCTCTCGCGCATCTTTTACGACGGGCATTTCTACGACTACCCGCTCCGCCTGCCCAACGTCGTCTCAAACCTCGGCGCGCTCGAGAGCGCGCGGATTGCACTCAGCTACGCGAAGGCCCGGCTCGCACCGATTCGGCCCGAAGAGAGCTTCGAGGACTGGGTCACGAACCGCTTCGGGGATCGGCTCTACCGGGCGTTCTTCAAGACGTATACCGAGAAGGTCTGGGGTATCCCCTGCACCGAGATTCGCGCCGACTGGGCCGCGCAGCGCATCCGCGGCCTCTCGCTCGCGCGCGCCGTCCGCCATGCGATCTTCGGCGGCAGCGGCACCACCTCGCTCGTCGAGGCTTTTCACTATCCGCGGCTCGGACCGGGCCAGATGTGGGAGCGCTGCACGGAACTGGTCCAACAGGCGGGCGGACAGGTGGAACTGAACGCTCGCGTCGAGGCCATCCATCACGAGAACGGCCAGGCGACCTCCATCGTCGTCAGCCGCAACGGGCAGACCGAGGGCGTGCCGGTGAGCGCCGTGATCGCGAGCATGCCGATGCCGTCGCTGGTGCGCGCGTTGGCGCCGTCGCTGCCGTCGGCGGCGCGCGATGCCGCCGAGGGGCTCCGGTTCCGCGATTTCCTGATCGTCGTGCTGATCCTGAACCGGCAGCACGTGTTTCCCGACAACTGGATCTACGTCCACGCGCCGAGCGTACGCGTCGGCCGGATCCAGAACTTCAAGAACTGGAGCACGGCGCTCGTGCCCGATCCGACGCGGACCAGCCTCGGCATGGAGTACTTCTGCAATGCGGACGATCCGATCTGGTCCCAGCCGGACAGCGAGCTGATCGAGCTGGCGGGCCGGGAACTGGAGCAGGTGGGACTCGGGCCGGCGAGCGCCGTGGAAGATGGCTGCGTGATCAGGCAGCCCAAGGCTTATCCGGTGTACGACGCCGAGTACCGGGTGCACGTCGACACGCTCCAGGCGGCGCTCGCGCAGCTCAGCAACGTGCAGACCATCGGGCGCAACGGCATGCACCGCTACAACAATCAGGATCATTCGATGCTGACCGGCCTGCTGGCGGCCCGCAACCTGCTCGGCGAGCAACATGACCTCTGGACTGTGAATACGGAGCGGTCATACTACGAAGAACAGGAAGTCGGCCGCCGCCGTGTGAGCTGAGGGACGGTGGGTGCCATGAGCGCGGAGTCAGGTCCAGCCCTCTCGGTGATCGTGCTCGTCCCGGACCGGTTCAACACCGTGCTGCGGGTCGTGACGGAGCTTGCACGCCAGGAGATCCGCGACCAGATCGAACTCGTCTTCGTCGCGGTGCCAGGCGTCAGCGTTCCGCAGTCGGTGGTGACCGGGTTCTGGGGCTGGCAGCTTGTCGAGAAGGCGGACTGGAGATCCAGCGCCGACGCGCGGGCCATCGGGGTCGTGCGGGCGCGGGCGCCGATCGTCGCGTTCGTCGAAGACCACTGCTTCCCGACGCCGGGATGGGCCGAGGCGCTGCTTCGCGCGCACGAGCGAGCGTGGGCAGGCGTCGGACCGGTCGTCCTCAACGCAAACCCGAAACGCACGCTCAGCTGGGCGAACCTCCTCATCGAATACGGGCCCTGGCTGCATCCGCGTGAACGCGGCACCGTCTCGCACATCCCCGGCCACAACAGTTCGTACAAGCGCGCGCTGCTGATGGAGTACGGCGATCAGCTGACGCCGATGCTCGAGGCCGAGAGCGTACTCCACTGGGATCTGAACCGTCGCGGCCACGCGGTGGCGCTCGAGCCCGACGCGAAGAGCCGCCATCAGAACTTCGAGCGGTTCGGCGCCTCGCTGAACCTGCGCTTCCAGGCCGGGCGCCACTTCGCCGCGCACCGATCGCAGCACTGGCCGTGGTCCCGGCGCGCTGTCTACGCGCTGGGCTCGCCGCTCCTGCCGGTGCTCAGGACCTGGCGCATCCGCGAGCACGCGGCGCGCCTGGAGGACACGCGGCGGCGGCCGTGGCTGCTGACAGTGGTCTTCGCGCTGCTGGTCGTCGACGCGATGGGTGAAGCAACAGGGTACGCATTCGGACGCGGCTCCACCCAACTGACCTTGATCGATCTCGAGTTTCACCGCGATCGGTTCCGTGCCGCGTCCGACAAGGCGCCGGCCTGATGCACGCGGGCCAGCATCGCGCCCGGCAGCTCGCGCGGGGCACGCTGTCGGTGATGGCGGCCGAGGCGCTCGCGCTGCCCGTCGCGCTGCTGCTCGCGGCATTCGTCACGCGGCGCCTGGGTCCTTCCGGTTACGGCCTGCTCGCCCTCGCCTCCTCGCTGGTTGCCTGGGTCGAGTGGACATCATCGGCCGTGCTTTCGCGCGCCGTCATTCGAGAAGCCAGCGCACGCCCTGACGACCCGCATCTCGGCACCACCGCGGTCCAGCTCAACGCGGTCATTGGCGTCGTCGCAGCAGTAATACTCTGGGCGGCCGCCCCGTGGTTGTCGTCGCTGACGGGGGAGCCGGCGCTGACCCGTCCGCTGCGCCTCTTGTGCTGGGACATCCCGCTCTTCACGACAGCGATGGCACACCGGTCGCTGCTGGTCGGCTCGGGCGCCTATCAGGCGCGCGCCGTGCTCCCCGCCGTCCGCTGGATCGGCCGGCTCGCGGTCGTCGTCACGTTCGTCTCGCTCGGCTGGTCCGTCGAGGGCGTCGTCATCGGCACGCTGGCGGCGTCGGCGGCCGAAGTGGCCGTCGCCCGGATCTGGATGCACCCGCCGGTTTTCGGTGCGTCGGGAAAGATCTGGCGCGCGCTCGTCGCCGATGCGCTCCCGTTTCTCGCGTTGAGCATCACCCTGCGTCTCTTCGATCGGATCGATCTGCTGCTGTTCAAGGTGCTCGGCGGGACGACGGCGCAGGCTGGCCTTTACGGTGCCGCGCAGAGCCTGGGCTGGGCGCTGTCGATTGTGTCGGTGGCATTTCCCCCGCTGCTGCTCGCGACGCTGACGCGCCTGTATGCCGCCGGCGAGACGAGCGGGGCGGCCCGCCTCGCGGGGCAGTCGCTGCGCCCGGTCGGCTGGCTGCTGCCCATCGCCGGCCTGGCCGCCGGCGCGGGCACACCGCTGGCGTCGTGGCTGTTCGGGTCGGCGTTTTCGGGTGCCGGATCGCTGCTGGGTCCGCTGCTGCTGGGCGGCGTCGCTCAGGTGCTCATGGCGGTTGTAATCATGACGCTGACCGCCGCCGGCCATCCGAACGCGTTCGTGCGGACCGGCGTCGGGATGGTCGTGCTCGCCACGGTCTTCGGGGTGTTCGCGATTCCGATTTTCGGCGCGATGGGCGCCGCGGCCGCGACGTCGGCAACCGGTTGTCTAGGCGCGGTGAGCGGACTCTGGCTCGCTCACCGCCTCGCTGGCGTGCCCATCCCGATCGCGTCGTTCGTGCGGGCCGGGGCGGCCACCCTCGCTGCGGCGCTCGCCTGCTATGCCTCGCTGTCGCTGTTGCCGCTCTTCGGAGCGCTCGCGGCGGGCGGTCTGGCGGCGATCGTGGTGCTGGCTGTGTCGGGCGAGTTGGGTGGCCCTGAGCTTCGCGCCGCGCTCGGCGTGTTCGATGCGCGCGACACAGGCACGGCGGTTGGGGACACCGGATGAGCGGGCGGCCCGTCGTCTCCGTCGTCGTGCCGACCCGCGGCCGGCCGGGCGCGCTGAAGCGATGCCTCGAGTCGCTCATGCGGCAGGACTACCCGACCGACGCCTTCGAGATCGTTGTCATCGATGACGGCAGTCCACAGCCGGTCACGCTGCCGGAGTTCGGCTCCGGCGTGTCAGTCACGTTGAGTCGCCAGACGCAGGGAGGGCCCGCCGCGGCGCGCAACCATGGGCTGGAGCATGCGCGCGGCGAGTACGTGGCGTTCATCGACGACGACTGCGAGGCACCGCCAGACTGGCTGCGCGAGCTGGTCGGCACGTTGCAGCGGCATCCGGGCGCCGGCGCCGGAGGTCCTGTCGCCAACGACCTGGCAGGCAACCCGTTTTCCGAGGCCAGCCAGGCGCTGGTCTCGTTCCTCTGCGAGTACTACAACGCGAACCCCGAGGACGCGCGCTTCTTCACCAGCAACAACCTCGCGTTCCCGCGCGCTGCGTTGATGGAGGCCGGCGGCTTCGACGCACAATATCAGCGCGCCGCCGCCGAGGATCGCGAGCTCTGCGATCGCTGGCGGCGCCGGGGCCGGCGGCTCATCACCGCGCCGGCTGCGCTGGTCCGGCACTCGCACAACCTCACGCTCCCCGCCTTCTGGCGCCAGCACTTCTCCTACGGCACGGGCGCATGGCACTACTGGCAGCATCGTGCCAACGGCCAGTCCAGCCGTGTCAGAGTGGAGCCGCTCGGGTTCTACGGGAGTCTGCTCACGTGGCCCGTCAGGACGCACGGCGTTGCGGGCCTGCCGGTTGGGGCACTCCTCGCCCTTGCGCAGGTGGCCAACGCCGCCGGCTTCTTCTCCGAGGCGATCCGCCGGCGGTGATCTCGCCTCGTGTTCAGAACGTCACACGCGCGCCGAACTGAAGCGAGCGCGGGTCCCCAACCGCCGTGATCCGGTTGAACGCCGGCACGGGGCTCGACGGATACGCGGCAGGGCCCCAGGTGCTGTTCCTGGTCAGGTTGTTGACGCGATTGCCGATGTTGAAGGCTTCTACGAGCCCGTCCAGTTTCACCGCGTTGCCGATGCGGAACGTGCGGCTCAGGCGAAGGTTCAGAGTGAGGAAGTCACTGCCCGCGCCCGCGTTCCGCGGAATGAACGATACGCCCAGCACGTCGAAGTTCGGCGGCGCCGTGGCGCCATCGGCCAGCGGCCGGCTCGTCGTCCCCTGCATGTTCGCAACACCCGACACGATGTTGAACGGCAGCGACGAGTAGTACTGCAGCATGCCGCTCAATTGGAACCCATGGCTCAAGTGCTCCCAGGTCGTTGTCGCCGGCGCCATCGACGTGTTCAGGATGCCGTCGACCACGACGCGGTGCCGCTGGTCGTCGTCTGACCGCCCCCAATCGCGTGAGATGTCCGTGGGATCGATCGGCGAGCTGAAGAACGCCTCGCCGAGATCGTTCATCGACTTCGACAGCGTGTAGCTGACGCGCAGGCTCGCCCACTCCGAGGATCGCTGCACGAACGACACGTGCACCCCGTGGTAGTTGGACTCGCCCACCGAGGAGTACTGGTTGTTGTTCCGGTAGGCCGGGTTCGGCCGGCAGCCGTTGTTGGTGCCGGCGGCGGCACAATTCGGCACATTCTGGTTGACCGACATCAGCAGCTTGCTGCCCCTCAGATAGAGATAGCCGACGCTCACGGTTCGGCCATGCCCGAGCGACCGTTCCGCCTCAACGCTCGCCTGCTTCGAGTACGCGTTCTGCAGATTCCGGTCCATCGTCGTGAAGTCGACCAGCGTCGTGGCCAGCGCGCGCGCCGGGAGGATGCCGGGGAACACCGGGGCACCGGCCTGCGTCGGAACGATGTTCGACACGCTGGGCTGACGAAGGTTGCGCACATCGGTCGTGTTGCCGGCGGACAGGATCGCGTTGGCGACTGCCCGCAGCGGCAGGCGGTCGAAGAAGAGCCCGGCGCTTCCACGAATCAGCCAGTCACGATGCGACGACGGTGACCAGGCGAAGCCGGTGCGCGGCGACAGGTTGCTCGTGTCGGTGTTGACCGCATGGAGGAACTGCATGTCATAGCGAAGCCCAAAGTTGAGCGTCAGTCCTGCGGCGGCGCTCCACTCGTCCTGTACGTACATCCCCACGTTGGGATTGGTCTGCGAGACCACGGGGTCGCCGAACGTCTGCGTGAAGCCGCTGTAGTCGCCGGCCAGAAACGCCGGGAGCGACGGGAACGTGTAGCTGCCGCGCACCGCGCGCGGGTACGTGATCGTGTCATCGTTGAAGATGAAGTCCGCGCCGGCGCGCAGCGCGTGGGCGCCGGCCTGGTGCGACAGGTTGTCCACGATCTGCAGCATCCGGTTGCGCCGGCGCGTCGGGCTGCCCGACAGCGTGCCGAACGACGCCACGCCCGCGATGCTCACGGCAGGGCCGATCGGATCCGTCGGCGGCGCCTTCAGGTCGCCGTAGGTGAACTGCGCCCGCGTTTCGTTCACGGTCCGGTTCGAGATCGTCCAGGTGTTGCCGATCGCGAAAGCATGATCCACGTTGTCGAGGCCGGCGGACGCAGAGGGCGCATTGAGGGCGCCGGCGCCGCGCGAGTTGTCGGACGTGACGCGGTACAGTCCGTAGCGCGCGGTGAACTGATCGGATCCGCTCACCTGCTGATCGAGCTTCGCTAGGGCGGTGGTGCTGTGCAGCGGGTTCGGGTAGACGCCGGTCGTTACCTCACCGCCCTGATACCCCACGGCGCTCAGCTTCGCGTTGATAACGGCCGCGTTCTGCGGAAGGATGGTGACCAGTCCCGTCTGATCGAGCACGCGCTGCTCGGCGTTCACGAAGTAGAACGTCCGGTCGCGCACCAACGGCCCGCCGAGGCTGCCGCCGTACTGCTGCTGGTCCATCGGCAGCGTCGTGCCCGACAGCGCGTTGGCGGCGTTGAACCGATCGTCGCGGATGAAGTCGTACAGCGTCCCGTGCATCCGGTTGGTTCCGCTGCGCGTGACGACGCTGACGTAGCCTCCGAGCGCTCGCCCGAGCTCGGCCTGCCCGCCCGAAGTCACGACCTGGAACTGCTCCACCGCGTCTATGCCGTACGGGATTCCGCTGAGGCCAGCGGCGTCGTCATTGGCCGAAAGGCCGTCGACGATGAAGCTGTTCGAGAGGTTGCGCTGACTGGCCACCGAGATGCCCTGGCCGGGGACGGCCGACGTCTCCGGGAACAACTGGGTGCTGCCTGTGTTGGTCGGCGAGACGCCGGGAATCAGCAACGCGAGATCGAGGAAGTTGCGGCCGTTCAGCGGAAGGCCCTGCACCTCCGCTCGCGGCAGCGTGCCGGCGATCTGGCTGCGGGCCGTCTCGAGCGCGGGCGCCTCGCCAGTGACGGTGACTCTGGTATCGACCCCGGCCACCGCGAGCGTGATCGACAGGTCGAACGCCGAGGCCAGCGACAACGCGAGCGAGCGCTGATCATCCGTGAACCCGTCGCGATGCACCCTGATCTCGTACGGGCCGACCCTGAGATACGGCAGACGGAATCGGCCGTCCACATCGGTCACGGACTCCGTCTTCACGTTCGTCTCGGTCTGCCGGGCGGTGACCTGTGCACCGGCGATGACGCCGCCCTGCGAGTCGATCACACGCCCGCTCACGCTGGCATGGTTGATGGTTTCCTGCGCCTGGACAACCGTCGCCCCCAGCAGTGCCGCACACAACGGCGCGGCCAGGCGGCCCCACTTCGAATACCTCATCACCGACCCCACGATCCGACTCACGAAAACGACGCATGCCGGCGCGGCGCCGCGAGGCGACCGACACCGGCCGATGGAGACCGCCCCAACCGGGGGGACGGGCAGATCTCTCGTGAGCGAGCGAGAGCGCTAGAGGCGCGGGGGGGGAGAGTCGGGAACGGCTGGAGTGTCGAGCGACGCGGCCACTGCCTGCGACGTCCGCGCCACCGCGACCGGCGGCGCGAGCTGTGGCGTCGACGGCGTCA
>Ga0207701_10000396_pt1 | contig 44651 bp, 37 predicted proteins | sample KBSSwiSSwithPhiX_FD_184294 | JGI IMG/M metagenome (GOLD analysis project Ga0207701, IMG submission 184294) | Switchgrass rhizosphere bulk soil microbial communities from Kellogg Biological Station, Michigan, USA, with PhiX - S5 (SPAdes) (version 2) | ecosystem: Environmental > Terrestrial >... | reverse complement strand
TTATAGCCGCCGATGAAGTACCAATTGGATATGTTCCGGATGATGAACCGACCGGTGCAAAATCATTATCGGGAATGGTAATCGTAAACGTAGGTGTGGCAGTGCCCTTATCCGCATCGCCGCCTCCATTATTTACTGTAAAATCAAGTATTGCTGTTTCGGAACTTTCTACATCAGCGTCATCGTAAATTCTTACCGTAAAAGATTGCGCTGCGGTTAATCCGCTGTTAAAAGTCAACACATCACTTGGACTGGCAAAATTTCCATTTGTTGTGACGTCGAAATCAATACCCCTGGTAGCGGTACCGCTATACGTAAGGGTAGCTGTAGCTGTCGCGGTCGGGGCCGCTCCAATCGCCATCTGGTAAGTGTAATCCCGATACCTTCGGCACCCGTTCACAGTGCCTGTAACGTCTTCTGTTCGCGATGCGGTTGCCTGGCTAAAATTTATCGTGGTTCCGCACGGGGTAAGTGCAAGATTGGAAGGAGATACCAGGCTACTTCTTGAAGGAAGACTCATGGCAGCCTGCACCCTTGCCTTCTGCCCGTTAGTGAAAAGTTTATAGCAGTTGGTATAACTCATGAAATTACTTTCCGTGTTAATGGTGTAGTTGTTTGGAGCGGCGCATCCGTTAGCACCTGTACGACAGGAAAAGTTATAAAGACCCGTACCAACATTGTAGTTCAAAGTGACCGGGTCCGTATCGCAAACCAGGTCACCGGTAGTGGTGCAATTTAAATTGGAAGGACAATCGGTATCACTACCTGAATCTTCAAAGGGGTGATACAAGCTGAGGGCATGGCCAACTTCATGCGGGAGGGTTTTTTGGCCGGTGATCATTTGTGTTGCGAGCATCACGGTGCCATCCAGTGTGGAAGGAGAACCCGGGAAATATGCATAGCCTGCAATGAACTGGCCGGAAGTTCCGTCCGCGCCGTCAATTTTGTTGACGACCCAAACGTTGTAATAATCGGCAGGATTCCATCGGGCAAAATTTTTGAGCGTCAGGTCCGAGCAACCAGTGCTCCCCGCGGCGTTTACACCGTTAGCCACATAATTAGGAATGGACGAGGCGTCGACCCGGTCTATGCCGTTGGTGGCCCCACAAGCAGGCGTACGCTGTGCCAATGCAAACTGAACTTCCAGGTCCACCACACCACCTCCTTCGATTGGCGCGGTCATGCCCGGAAATGTTGCTGAGAACACCTGGTTCAGATAATTGATAGCACCTGTTATTTGGGCATCCGTGGGATTGTAAATACTTCCGACCGCACCGCCGGTATGCATTACATGTACAACTACCGGTATGGTATATGAAGCATTGGGCTTTGCTGCAGTTCCTTTTTTTTGAGGATGGGTATCAATAAACTTCCTGATGGCCACTTTATTTTCTTCGATCCGCCTCGCATATTCAGGATCTTTTTGCAATAATGACTTGTGAAGTTGATCAAATGCACAGGGGGGCTGTGCTTCAAGATTTGTCACAAACAAAAACAGGAGGATTGGAGTAAGCAGGCAGAGTTTTCTCATGGGTCGGTTTTTCATAGGACTGGCGGCGGCAGAATGCTGAATTACAACTGATTAGGTCCGATTATGGAGCAATCTTCATCCGATCAGCAATCAAATCAGATCTTAAAACGATTCCGATTCGGGAAATAGTTTTCAGAAAAGATATTTTCCGGAAGAGTAGGAATTACAGAAAATATTATTAGCTGTTATTGAAGACCGGTTGTGAAAATTTGGCACTTATCCGCTGTCGATTTCCTGACATAGAATTAGAAAACGTCGTTGTTATCTGCTGAATCTGCAATTTTTTCACTTTGGTTACTCATGGCATAATTATTACGACTACCTTTGCCGTCCCCTAATCAAACGGTAGCATCCGGGCGGGAATCTAATTCAAAAACAAAATCAATACAATTATGGCCAAAAAAGTAAACGTTACCCCATTGCACGACAGGGTAATTGTGAAAGCGGCGGCAGCCGAAGAAAAAACTGCCGGTGGGATCATCATTCCAGATACGGCAAAAGAAAAACCACAACGTGGTATCGTGATTGCTGCGGGTCCTGGTAAAAAAGATGAACCCGTTACGGTAAAGACCGGTGATACGGTTCTGTACGGCAAATACGCCGGCACCGAAATCCAGATAGAAGGCGACGACTATTTGATCATGAGAGAAAGCGACATTTTAGCGATTGTATAATGTGCCATTTGGAAATATGCAAGTCATAATTCCGCAATTTAGTATCGTGCACATCCTTTTCAATTCAATTAATTTTTCAAATTAAATAATTATGGCAAAACAAATCTTCTTCGACGTTGAGGCAAGAAACCGAATGAAAAAAGGCGTTGACACATTGGCCAACGCTGTCAAAGTAACATTAGGTCCTAAAGGTCGGAATGTGATCCTGGAAAAAAAATTTGGTGCTCCCGGTATTACCAAGGACGGAGTTACCGTGGCTAAAGAAATCGAATTGGATGACCCCATTGAAAACATGGGCGCGCAAATGGTGAAAGAAGTAGCTTCCAAGACGGCAGACATCGCCGGAGACGGTACTACTACAGCCACAGTTTTGGCGCAAAGCATCATAAGCGAAGGGCTGAAAATGGTTGCAGCGGGTGCAAATCCAATGGATTTAAAACGCGGGATTGACAAAGCAGTAAGCCTTGTCGTTGAAAACCTGAAGAGTCAAAGTCAGACTATTGGCAACGATAGCAAGAAAATTCAGCAGGTTGCTGCAATCTCAGCGAATAACGATGAAAATATTGGTAAACTCATCGCTGAAGCATTTGGCAAGGTAGGTAAAGAAGGCGTAATAACTGTGGAAGAAGCAAAGGGCACTGATACCACGGTTGATGTGGTGGAAGGGATGCAATTTGACCGCGGTTATGTATCCCCTTATTTCGTTACCAACAGCGAAAAAATGGAAGCAGAATTGCAGAATCCATATATCCTTATCTACGATAAGAAGATATCTGCAATGAAAGATATTCTTCACATACTGGAAAAAGTTGCTCAAAGCGGCCGGCCTTTGCTGATCATTGCTGAGGACCTGGAGGGTGAAGCATTAGCGACACTGGTGGTAAACAAACTTCGTGGTACTATTAAAGTTGCGGCTGTTAAAGCTCCCGGTTTTGGTGATCGCAGGAAAGAAATGCTCACTGATATCGCCACATTAACGGCAGGTACCGTTATCAGCGAAGAGTTAGGGCACAAACTGGAAGGTGCTGATCTTACTGCGCTGGGACAGGCTTCTTCGGTCACAATTGACAAAGACAATACGACTATTGTAGGTGGTAAAGGCAAGAAGACCGATATCACAGGTCGTGTGAACCAGATAAAAGCCCAGATAGAAAATACAACTTCAGATTACGATAAGGAAAAACTCCAGGAGCGTTTGGCTAAATTGTCAGGAGGTGTTGCGGTGCTTTACGTGGGCGCAGCAACGGAGATGGAAATGAAGGAAAAGAAAGACAGGGTAGATGACGCTTTGCACGCAACACGCGCAGCAGTTGAAGAAGGCATTGTACCAGGTGGTGGCGTAGCTTATATCCGCGCAATCGAAAGCCTTGACGCAAAGGTTAAAGGCCAGACAGAAGACGAGCAAACCGGTGTTGCGATTGTACGACGCGCATTGGAAGAGCCCATTCGCATCCTGGTTGCCAATGCTGGAATCGAAGGCTCTATTGTAGTTCAGAAAGTGAAGGAAGGCAAAGGTGATTATGGCTTCAATGCAAGGACAGAACAGTATGAGAATTTACTGAAAGCTGGTGTGATTGACCCAACAAAGGTTACCCGTATTGCATTGGAAAATGCTGCTTCTATCGCCGGAATGTTGTTGACTACCGAAGCTGTAGTTGCTGACAAACCAAAGAAAGAGGAAGCTCCACACAATCATGGTGCACCCGACATGGGCGGCATGGGTTATTAATCAAAACCGATTAGTACAATAAACGGCCCCGTCTTTACAAAGACGGGGCTTTTTGCTTTAATATTTTAACTGCAGCAAATCAGTTGCCCGGCAACCGTAGCCGACGGGCAGTCGTTGTAGAGAGGGGTAAAATGGTCTGGATTTGCATCAATAAAATGGGGCTAGTTTTTTGATTATATATTGATTAGCAAAAAAATAATGATAATTTTAAGCAATCTCAGAACCCTAATTGAGTTTATGAAACATATGGTCAGGATTTTTTTAGTACTTCTGATAACTTTTGTTGTTTCCTATGATCTGCCGGCCCAGAACTATTTTTTTGCAGAGGCAAAAGAAAACGAAATATCCGCCACCCAAGCTGGAAAACGTGTCATAGTGCCGGAAAAATACAGGAGTTTAGTGTTGGACACCAGGGCAATGCAGGATTTTTTAAAATCTTTGTCTTCCAAAAGCAGCATTGCGGCCCGGGACCAATCCCGGATTTTTGAATTGCCATTGCCGCAAGGTGGAAAAGCTACCTATCGAATTTGGGAGAGCCCGGTGATGGAGCCTGAATTGGCCACCCGCTTTCCGGGAATAAAGACTTATACCGGGCAAGGGATAACTGATCCAACAGCAACAATCAAGGTTGATTTTACTGAACTGGGCTTTCATGCGATGATTCTTTCAGATATTAGTGACGACGTATTTGTTGACCCCTACCGTCAGTTGGATACAAAAAATTATCTCGTCTACAGTAAAAAGGACTTCACAAAAAAAAGCCCGTTTTCCGAAATTGGAGTGGTTGAACCGCCGGAAAGAAAATCCGGCAACAAACCAATGGCCGGACCTTGCGTCGGCGAAGAGTTGCATAGCTATCGGTTGGCTGTTGCATGTACTGGGGAATATGCAATTGCTGCAGTAGGAGTAGCTAATCCTAGTGTAGCGCAGGCGCTTTCTGCAATTGTCACAAGTGTAAACAGGGTAGATGGCATATATGAAAGAGAAGTTGCTATAAGCCTAAATCTTGTTGCGAATAATAACCAAATAGTTTTTGTCAACCCATCTACCGATCCGTTTACGGCTAATGATGACGGGTCCGCATTGCTGGACGAAAGCCAAACGGTCATCACTAACAACATCGGAAATGCTAATTATGATATTGGTCATACATTCAGCACCGGCGCGGGAGGAATAGCTCAACTTTCGTCTGTTTGTGGAGGCCAAAAAGCGAGGGGCGTTACGGGATCGCCTAACCCCGTCGGCGATCCTTACGATATTGATTATTTTGCCCATGAAATGGGTCACCAGTTTGGTGCATCGCATAGTTTTAATGCTACCACCAGTTCATGTAGCGGCAACAGGAATGCTCCAACAGCTGTTGAACCTGGTAGCGGTATTACGATCATGGCGTATACAGGCATATGCGGCGTAAATAACCTGGCAATTAACAGCATTCCGTATTTCCACGCTGCAAGCATGGACGAGATTAATACGTTCACTACGAGTGGTGATGGTGCAAATTGCGGATCGATTGCTGCAACGGGAAACATCGTTCCCGTGGTTAATGCAGGAAGCAATTATACGATTCCGAAATCAACTCCATTTGTTTTAACGGGAAGCGCTACTGATGGCAACGGCGACGCATTGACGTATTCGTGGGAGCAGATGGATGTAGGACCGGCAGGCAACTGGAATGCTCCCACAGGTAACGCACCTTTATTTCGTTCCTTTCCACCTGTAGCTATACCGGAAAGGTATTTTCCAAAACTTTCCGACCAAATTAATAATACTACAACCATCGGTGAAATCTTACCCTCTTATGGACGCTCAATGGTATTCAGATTAACCGCACGCGATAATCATGCGGGAGCAGGCGGCGTTTGTTTTGATGAGACAAGCGTTTTAGTAAATGGGGCAAGCGGTCCCTTTGTTGTCACCGCTCCAAATACCACGGGCATTTCATGGCCCGGCGGAAGTAACCAAATGGTGACATGGAATGTGGCCAACAGCGATGCAGCACCGGTCAGTTGCGCGAATGTTAGTATTCAATTATCTGTGGACGGAGGTCTTACATTTCCCATCACCATCCTGGCAAGCACACCCAACGACGGTAGCCAACAAATAGTCGTTCCCGATAATGTAACATCACAGGCAAGAATAAGGGTTATGGCTGTCGGAAATGTTTTCTATGACATGTCAGACAAAAATATTACGATCACAGCCGCACAACCGGGATTTGATTTCAGTGTTCCCCCACCTGCAAATGTCACGTGTGGCGATGCCGGTCCAACGACTGTTACGTTAGGTACTGTTTCAATCCTCGGTTATACGACACCAATTACACTTTCTGCTTCTGGTAATCCACCAGGCACTACTGTCACATTTTCATCGCCAACTGTTGTACCAGGTAACGATGTAATTGTCACCCTGAATAATACCGGATCATTGAAATTCGACAGTTCTTATACCGTAACAGTTACCGGTGTGTCCGGCACACTGACACGCACACGTGATATTATTTTCACCATTGCAAAAGGCGCAGGTCCTGTGATCAGCCAGCAACCGGTTTCTCAACAAGTTTGTAGTGGTGGCGACGTCACGCTTAGTGTAGCCTCCAATGACCCGGTCGTTGCCTATCAATGGCAATTCAGCAATAACGATGGCCTGAGCTTTAATAATATTACCGGTGCTGTTGCCTCGAGCTATAATATTGCCAATGCGGAAGCAGCACAGAATAATTTTCAATACCGTGTCTTACTAAGGGGCCAGTGTAATGTTACCACATCAAATGCAGCGACACTTACGGTATACACATTGCCTGAAGTGGTGTTATCAGCATCAAAGACGAGCATTGTTCCCGGGGAAACGAGCACACTTACGGCGACAATAACGCCGGGTTCAGATCCTAACGTCGTCGCGACCTGGACTAAAGACGGCAATGTTTTCGACGTAACGGGCAATACCTATCCGGTAACGGTAGCAAATCTTGGCAGCTACCAGGTGCAGGTTACAGACGATAACGGATGCATGAACCAGTCTGCCGTTGTTACGATTGCAGGAAAGGCGAGCTCGAGTCTATATATTTATCCTAATCCAAATGACGGTCAGTTTACTGTTTCTTATTACAATGCCGGCGGAAGCAATACAAAGCAAAGCGTCACGATTTATGACAGTAAAGGAGCTAAAGTTTTTTACAGACAATTCACCTTTGCTGGTTATTATGGATTGCTTGACGTTGACCTTGGTAACCAGCCGAAGGGTGTATATATTGTCGTGATCGGTGACGCCAGCGGGAAGAAACTAATTGAGGGAAAAGTACTGATCCCCAGGTAATCAGGGTGTGCTTCATTATATAACCAAATTTCCCCGGCTGACAGCCCCATTCTTTAATATTTAAAGGACTTTCCGCGCGGACTTTTCTTACCTTTGCGCCTTCAAAAAATTATGGTTAAATGATAAGCGTAAGAGACTTGAAGCTGGCATACGGCAAGAGAGTATTGTTTGAAGAAGTAAATCTGAATTTCACGAAAGGAAATTGCTATGGCGTAATTGGCGCAAACGGTGCAGGAAAGAGTACATTTTTAAAAATATTGAGTGGAGAAGTTGAACCAAATAAAGGGACTATCGAAATAACACCGGGTGAACGAATGGCTGTTTTAAAACAGAACCAGTTTGAATTTGACGATGAAACGGTTTTGAATACGGTGATGATGGGACATGCAAGCCTGTGGGCTATTGCAAAGGAACGCGAAAGTATTTATGCGCTCGCAGATTTTACAGAAGAGGATGGCATCCGCGCGGGCGAACTTGAATCAGAGTTTGGAGAAATGGGCGGCTACACTGCAGAAAGTGATGCTGCAATGTTATTGAGCGAACTTGGAGTTGAAGAACATTTCCATACTGCCCTGATGAAAGATATCCCGTCCAATTTGAAAGTACGGGTGTTACTTGCACAGGCTTTATTCGGCAATCCGGATATTTTATTGTTGGATGAACCTACAAACGGGTTAGACATTGAAACGATCAGCTGGCTCGAAAATTTCTTAGCCGATTACGAAAATATTGTGCTCGTCGTCAGTCACGATCGTCACTTTCTGGATGCAGTTTGCACGCATGTGGCGGATGTTGACCGTCAAAAAATAAAAATATTTACGGGCAATTATACTTTCTGGTATCAAAGTTCGCAGCTCATGGCGCGCCAGTTGAGCGACAAGAACAAAAAAGTAGAAGAAAAACGCCAGGCATTGCTCGACTTTATCGCCCGTTTTAGCGCCAATGCATCAAAGAGTAAACAAGCAACCAGCCGCAAGAAAGCCTTGGAAAAGTTGGTGATTGAAGATATAGAGCCAAGCTATAGAAAATATCCTGGTATTATATTTCAGCCGTTGAGGGAAGTTGGAAACCAGGTTTTAAACGTGGAAAAACTCGGTAAGGCCGTCGATGGGCGGGTACTCTTCAAAGATGTAACGTTCAATGTAAACAAAGGAGATAAGATAGCACTCCTCAGCCGTGACCCTTTAGCAGTAACTAATTTTTTCGACATCATTACGGGTGATATTAAATCTTATAACGGCAAGTATGAATGGGGTACAACGGTGACTCATGCATACCTGCCCCAGGAAAATAGCGAATATTTTTCCGGCAATAACAACCTGATGGAGTGGCTGCGTCAATATGTACCTCCGCATGTAACAGATGTGGATGAACCTTTCTTACGTGGCTTTTTGGGAAAAATGTTGTTCAGTGGCGACGACGTGATGAAGAGTACCAATGTATTGAGTGGTGGAGAAAAAGTGCGTTGTATGATCAGCCGTATGATGTTGCAAAATCCAAACGTCATATTGCTGGACCAGCCAACCAATCACCTTGACCTGGAAAGCATTCAAAGTTTTAACGAACAGTGCACGGACTACAAAGGAATTGTGTTGCTGACAAGCCATGACCATACATTTATGCAAACGGTAGCCAATCGTGTTATTGAAATCACGCCCAACGGGATTATTGACAGGCTTATGAGCTTTGATGAATACCTCGAAGATGAGAGGGTTAAACTATTGAAAGAAGAAATGTATAAGCAATAAAGGAAGTTTATTGTTTTTAATAGCCGAAATCAAAAAGGTTGTCGCAGGTGCGCGTCAACTTTTATTTTAAGTTCCTCGTGCGACTACTTTGACGCAAGTTTCAGGTCCACTCTCCGGTTTTTTGCTTTGCACTCCTCGGTATCATTAGCCGGGCAAACCGGGTGATCCGGTCCATAGCCAACTGCTTCACTTATTTTATTTGGATTCAAACCCATGTTTATTATTTGTTGCATGACAATCTTCGCCCGTGCATCTGAAAGTTCATTGTTCTGCACCGTATCGCCTGTGTTATCGGTATAGCCGCCGATCTTTATAGAACTGGATGGAAAGTTCTTAAGAATGGCCGCAATGTTTTTGATCTGGTTGTGTGATTCAGATTTGAGCATGGATTCATCGCTTTCAAAGTATACTCTGTCAAAGGTTATCCAGTTTTTTGTTTTATCTACCGTATCGATGATGAAGCTGGTGTCCCTCAGCATTCTGAATAGTTTGGCCTCTGTACTGTTGTCACCAACGGCCAATACGGTGCTATCGGGCAGCTTCATTTGTATTTCCGTACCGGCATCATAGATAAAGTTGCCTGTTAAAGAGTCCATTGTGCCCGCGACAGGCGTGACCATTGATGTGTCGGCTGGACGTGGACTTATTTGCGTTGCTGTATCGTTAATTTGCCCGGAGGTCGCTGCCACCGGTTCGTCTTTTCGGGAAAAGAACCATATGAGTCCACCGAAAGTTGCCAGCAACACCAGCGGCCAAACCCATTTTCCGATCACCAGTCCTGGTTTATTATGTTGGTGTTCAAGTGGTTCAGGAATGTTTACCACCTTTTTTGTGCCAATGTCTTCAGGTTTATCTATTCCGAGCGATCCGGTAAGGTTGAAGCCGGAAGGAATTGCCCTAATGATCGATGTGCGCTCGCCAGTAAGCATCGCATGCAGGTCCGTGAGGGTTAAATTGTTTTCCGAAACATATTTTGCGATTGGCGCAAGGGTCACTGGTGTGGCAATATTCAAAACTGTGTTCGCTGAAGACGACTTTATGTCTGAAAATATGGATATCGCGTTGATAATATTTATCAGTTTGGCTCCAAAAATTGTCTTTTGCCAGTCTGGTATCATCGAATGGATGCCGTAGGCGGGAACTGCGGCGGCAGGGTATGCGTAGCTTCTTTTTGCATCCAACAGTTCCTGCAAACCGTCGAGGGCGCTGCTAGTGTTCACATTCCTGAGCATATCCATGACGCCGGATTGCTCTCCACTGCGACCAGTTTTATGTAAGATACCTGCGATAATGGCGGGGACCGCTGCTTTAAATGCTTTTCGGATGTTTTGCTCCGTTTCGTCCAGGGATAGCGCAACCCCGGAAAGCAGGCTGTCTGGCAGGTTAAGTTTGGCTGCTTCAAGAAATTCAAGCGGCATAGCGATCTTTTTGTGCAGTTCAAGGGCACGAAAAAGGCGAACGATAATGCTACAAAGGCACTTTTAAGGTACAATATTTCGGCAAGAAAGGACCCTTAATTGTCGATATGAAGCGCATAAAGGCGCACTTTTTGTGGTGGGTATTCCCAATGTTCCGCGTGCAAAACTTCCGGCGATTATTTAATGGTAAACTCTTGTTGGGTAGAAATCTTTCTTATATCTTAGACCCAGCAAGCGACAGTTCTTTTTTGCCATTTTCTGGCTAATCCATCTCCTTCCTTTACCTGTTAGTCCTACCGGGAAAGACTTGTATCCGGGCCGTAGGTATGTCTGCTCGAGCTGATATTCAGGTTGAAACCAGGAAACAGAACAATTAGTTTAAGCCTCGTGGCCACAAGCCCGGGGTTTTTTGTTTATTAATATTGGTCATTATAAAACTTTACGCTCAATAATTATTCATTTAGTCTTTCATATCTTCCGGCAACAATAGCCTGTCATGAATAATTTTTTTGTTGAGGGTGATTTTTCCCGCGACGTAAAAAGTTCTCACGTATTTTTTTCTTTCAACGAGGGGAGTGCACGATTCTTATCAATATCCCGCTGAATTTCTTCAATACCACAAAATGCAACATCAGAAGAGTTTTCAGCGAACAATTGGATTGTTTCCGGCTATTTCACTTGTTATCACCAGTATCATCGGTTCGGGGATTTTTATGCGGCCCGCGGAAATGGCTGCGCTGCTCGGATCGCCGGGGCTTGTATTTCTTTCCTGGATCATTGCCGGTTTATTTACATTATTTAGTGTAATGGTGATTGCTGAAGTTGCAGCTATGTTGCCCGAAGCTGGCGGTAACTATGCATTAATCCGGCACATGTATGGCGACTTTTGGGCTTATCTTTATGGATGGGCCGCTTTTGCCGTGATTAATTGTGCCGGGTCGGCTGGTATTTCATTCATTGCCTCCCAATATGCAGAATACTTTTTTAAACTCCCCAGGTTTTCGCCAGAAATCGAACATTCTCTTATTTTTCATATCCCGTTGGTGGGAGAAATTTATCCGCTAGACAATTTTGGAGTTAAAACTCTAACCATTGTAATTCTCTTGTTTTTTTCCATCATCACATACCGAAGCACAAAGGCAACCGGGATGCTGCAAGCTTTTTTTTCTACGGCCAAAGTGACTGCTATTGTTTTACTGGTCGCCGGATTGTTTTTTTCGGGAAGAGGTAACGGTTCTAACTTTTTTACGGCGTCAGCACTTATACATCCAACTGGCTTTGCCATGGTTGCAGCTATGGTAGCTGCCTGCAACGGTGCCCTTCAGGCGTTTGATGGTTGCAATAATATGCTGTATATGTCGGGTGAGATAATCAACCCTGAAAAGACGATTCCGAAAAGTTTATTCATAGGGTTGGGTATTTGTATAATGGTGTATTTGTCGATCAATGCAGCTATGTTTTACGTATTGCCGGTTGATAAAATGGCTCAATCTTCATTAGTGGCTTCAGATGCCGCACAGGCTGCATTCGGAACAATTGGCGGAGGATTAATTGCTTTCCTTATAGTTTTATCTGTAATGGGAACTACAAGTGCAAATGTCTTTACCCCACCACGGATCACGCATGCGATGGCGATGAACGGTCAGTTTTTCAGTATGGCAGGAAAAATTCATCCCCGCTTTCATACACCGGGTAACGCCATTCTCATTCACCTTGCGTTAATGACTTTAATGGTGTTAAGCGGATCCTTTTTCATCCTGGCTGACATGTATATTTTCATTACATGGACATTTAACCTGATGCTGATGGTTGGCTTTTTTATTTTGCGGAAGAGGATGCCGGCGAAGGAGAGACCTTATAAGGTGTGGGGATATCCCTGGCTGCCCGTGGCAGTAATACTTTTTAATGCTTTTTATCTCACCATCACATTAATTGATGATGTCAGAAATTATGTGTCGGGCAAAACGCAAATAATGAATTCTGTATTTGGATTGTTTGTTACGGCACTCGGCATCCCCCTGTATTATTATTTTAACAGGAAGAAAAAATGAATGATTCACGAAATGCTGACGGTTGTTGTTTAAAGCATTTTCCGGATCATCTTTCCCAGCATCATTAATCCGTAATCAGCATTATCGTCCCAGGGCTTCCCAAAACTGATGCGGAGGCAATTGCCGTAATTACAACTGGCCGAAAAAATTTTACCGGGCACAACGGAAATATTATGCTTCATTGCCTCCGTTCGCAATTTAAACGCATTCACCTTTTTGTCCAATTCTACCCACAGGACAAAACCTCCATGCGGGCGCGACACTTTTGTGTCTTCCGGGAAATAATCAATTATTGCCTGCATATAACGAAGACACTGCGTATGCAGTGCCTTGCGCATGTTTTTAAGGTGATATTCATAACGCCCGTTCTGTAAATAGTGAGCTATGGCAGCCTGCGTAATGGAAGGCGAACTGATATTGTGCATCCGTTTTATTTGCTTTACCTGCTCAATGAATTTTCCGGGCATGGTCCAGCCAATACGGTAGCCGGGGATCAACGATTTCGAAAAGGATGAACAGTGCATTACCAGGCCTTTGGTATCATAGGATTTGCAGGTACGCGGGCGATTTTTTCCAAAATATAATTCCCCGTAAATGTCATCTTCGATTAATGGGATATCGTGCTTGTTAATTAGATCGACCAATTCCTTTTTGATTTCGTCGGGCATGCACCCACCCAATGGATTGTTGAAATTTGGAATGGTCACTACAGCTTTTATCGGAAACTTTTTTATGGCTTTTTTCAGACAATCCAGTTCCATGCCTGAAATAAAGCAGGATGAAATCTCGACCACCTTCAATCCCATACTTTCAATGGATTGAAAAATGCCAAAATAATTTGGGGATTCAACAGCTACGGTATCGCCCGGTTGAGTCACTGCTCTTAAGCACATGGTAATGGCTTCAAGGCATCCATTGGTAATCACAACTTCGTCCGGCTTTATTTTACCGCCCCAGTTAAAGGCAAGTTTTGCTATTTGCTTTCTTAAATCAGTGTTTCCCTGGGGATGACCATAGTTAATGCAGTGATCTTTGGTATTGCGCAACGCGTGCATCACCGATTTGTTGATCTTGGCGGCCGGTAATAACGAAATATCCGGAACAGCAAGTGCAAAGTTGATCACCTTATCAATTGGCGAAGCGATATCTCCATAGATAGAATTGATCATTTCTTTCACTGTAACATCGTGTGATAATGCATCAGGCTGTATCATTTTAGGCAACTCAGGAAAACGACGATGATTGAATCGAACATAATATCCTGACTTTGGTCGTGATTCAATCAATCCCTTTCCTTCCAAATGATAATATGCCTGGAAGGCTGTACCCATACTGATCCCATATTCATCACTCAATACCCGCACAGACGGAAGCTTATCACCGATCTTGAGCACGTCTTCGGCAATCATTTTTTCAAGACCAGTCGCGACCTGCATATACAGGTGATCGCCGGAATTAAGGTTGGATTTTGGCATACGTTAAAAAATCTGATATAGTCAAAAATACAAAAACTGAATCTGTTTTTTTATTAAAAATCAAACAAATTTTGTGTAAGTTTTTTTTGGGCGGCTCTAAGATGCAGCAAGAAATAGGTTGTAACCGGGTTTGTCCGGCGGTAGTTTGCATGTGACTCTCATTGTGACTTGCAAATCGGGTTCTCCGGCAAGAAATAAAAGCATACAAATGAAAACAGAATCAGGTAAAGCATATCTAGCGTTGGGATTGGTAAGTTTCTTTTGGGGTACCACCTACATTGCCGCGAGAATCGGTACTAAGGAAATGCCGGGACTCTTCGTTTCAGGTATCCGTCAGCTTCTTTCCGGATCAATCCTGGTCGGCTTTTACCTGCTGAGAGGATATTCTTTGCCCGGGTGGAGGGTTCTGAGAAGATTATCAATACAGGGGATATTCCTGATATGTATCGCGAATGGACTGCTTACATGGGCAATGGAATACATAACCGGCGGTCTTGCAGCCATCATTGCTGCTTTGGTACCACTATTCGTTGTAGTGTTTACAATGCTGCTTTCCCGTTGTGCAAGGATTACCCGCTGGATGATTATCGGCCTTGTTGTCGGGTTTCTTGGAGTGCTTACAATTTTTTACGACTACCTCGGGCAAATGCGGAATGGATCATTTTTATTTGGTGTGGTGCTTGCCCTCATTTCCACACTTTCGTGGTCATTTGGAACGGTGTATACTGCACGACAAAAACCTGCTATTGATATTTTGTTTAGTGTGGGTTTGCAAATGCTGATTGCAGGAATACTGATACTTTTTGTTTGCGGTATTACCGGCAAATATGTGGATCCGTCCACAGCCGGTTGGAATTCCTGGCTGGCCATCTTCTACCTGGTTGTATTTGGTTCACTGGTCGCCTACTCGGCGTATGTATTTGCAATCAGTAAGCTGCCCGCAACTCTGGTTTCGGTGTATGCTTACATAAATCCTGTAGTTGCTATCGTATTGGGTTGGTTGCTGCTGTCCGAAAAGATGAATTACAATATGATATTTGGTACGCTCATCACCCTGGGTGGTGTTTATCTTGTCAATAGCGAATTTAAAAAAGTCAGACAATGATCGATAAAATAAAGATTGTCGATTACAGGCCGGAGCACCAGCCTTATTTCGAATCATTAAATCGCGTATGGATTGAAAAATTATTCACCATGGAACCTGTTGACGAATTTGTGTTAACGGATCCCGAAGAGGCGATTCTAAAAAATGGAGGTGCTATCTTAATGGCCGAATATGGCGGTTTTGTTGCTGGAACTGTGGGTCTTCGTAAGGTCAGCCCAACTGTCTTTGAATTTACCAAGATGGCTGTGGATGAGCGATTCAGGCGAAAAGGAATAGGCGAGGCTATTTGTTTTGCCAGCTTTAAAAAGGCAAAAGCTTTGGGCGCAGCAGAAGTCATTCTTTACTCCAATACTTTGAATGCAGGAGCAATCAAATTGTATGAAAAGGTTGGGTTTCGGCATATTCCTGTTGAATCAGGTACTTACCAGCGTGCCAATGTAAAGATGACTATAGATATTGAAGCTGCAATTAAAGCTGCAAGAAGGTATGATCGGTACACAGAGATCAATGGAATTAAAATTATCCGGGCAGATATAACAAATGCTGCAAGCGTTGCCACAATCGGTAAAAAATCATTCCGGCGTGCATTCGAGCATTTATTTACTTGTAGGGAAGATCTTACTGAATACCTCGAGTTTACTTATGATCCTGTTAAACTGGCTAAAAGTATTCGGAAAGAAAACAATATCTATTTGCTTGCATTCATGGAAGGGAGGCCAGTTGGATTTGCCAAATTAAAGAAACATTCATTGAACGATTTGATTACGTCACCTGCCCAAATGGAGATGCAAAAGATTTACGTTCTGGCGGAATACCAGGGGAGGGGTGTGGGCTCAGCGCTTATGAATGAAGTCAATGCCCTGGCCAGGGAAGAAGGACCCGATAGCATTTGGCTTGATACCTATATAAGTAATGAAACAGCCATTAGGTTCTACGAGAGCCGTGGATTTAAAAAAATCGGTCGTTATTATTTTACAATAGGGTCCCAAACCTTTGAATACTATGTGATGGAATTGCGAATTACCGAAACAGCCTCGCTCTATGGCGGCAAAAATATTTTACCGAAAGCTTCTTAGAAATTTTAAACCTTAAACCACGCGATATGGAACTTATGGAGGAAATATTAATCAGGAGAACAAAGCATTCTAAAATTCATGAAGTGGATTTTGAGCACCTTGAATTTGGAAAGTATGTATCCGATCACATGCTGATTTGCGATTTCAGGGACGGCAAGTGGCACCAGCCGCAAATAGTTCCCTTTGCCAACCTTTCTCTGAATCCCGCGGCGCTTGCATTGCACTACGGTCAAACAGTATTTGAAGGAATGAAGGCATTTTCCATGACGGATGGCCAAACCAATATATTCAGGATTGACCGGCATTACGAACGTTTTGTGAAATCATTGGAACGCATGTGTATGGCTGTGCCTCCGAAGGAAATTTTTATCGAAGGTCTTGCCAGGTTGGTCGAAATAGACAAAGCATGGATCCCAAAGCAACCGGGTGCTGCTTTATACCTGCGGCCTTTTATTTATGCAAGCGAAGCAAGGTTTGGAATAAAAATTTCGGAAGAGTATCGCTTTATCGTCTTTACGGGTCCCGTACCGGATCTTTACGCCAATCCTATAAAAGTAAAAGTGGAGACTCATTATACCAGGGCTGCAAAAGGAGGCGCCGGTTTTGCAAAGTGCGGAGGTAATTATGGTGCGGCGCATTTTCCAACGCGATTAGCGCGGGAACAGGGCTTTGAACAGGTATTATGGACCGATGCAAAAGAAAATAAATTCATCGAAGAATCCGGAATGATGAATGCCATGTTCGTTATCGATGACGTATTGATTACACCGCCCTTATCCGATTCCATTTTGGATGGTGTAACGCGTGACTCGTTGCTAACCCTGGCGAATGACCTCGGTCATAAGACAGAGGAACGACGCGTTTCCGTTGACGAACTCGAAAAGGCTTTTCGCGAAAATACAATTACGGAAGCTTTTGGTGCAGGCACTGCAGCAGTTGTGGCTCCCATTCGTGAGATCCATATCAATGGCACAAACTATCATTTGCCGGCCTACACTCCCGAAAACATATTGCATAGGTTAAAGCGTCAGCTCGAAATGATACGAAGCGGGCGAGCCGATGACATACACGAATGGAATTTTGTTTTATGATTGTACGAGCAGTTGGGTTAGCTCAGGCCGGCATTGCCGGCCTTTTGTTTTGAATATCCAACCTATAATTTTTGTTGCACTTCTTACCGACAAACTGACTGTAGTTTGTGGATTAAACACCTCATTCAAATGATAACAACTCGCCATGTTATAAGCTATTTAAACTCCTTCTCATTATTGGACCGTCAAAGCCTTGTTATAGTGTAAATATTGTTTTGGTTTTGAATGAAACAGCGTGGCTGGCAAATTCTTTGTCCGGTATGTAGATAATTAAACTGTACTAATATGAAACCTAAAAAAATCATGCTTTGCGCTCCAATTTTTTTATTGTTCGTAATTGCCGCACACGCACAAAAATCATCCGCCATTTTAAAAGGAGGTGTGAATCTCGCCAATGTATCAGTGAACAATGATGGAGGGGTCAACGATGCCAGGAACCTGACGAGCTTCCATGTGGGAGTTGTCGCTGACCTTGAACTGAGTTCGTTTTTGGCAATTCAACCGGGATTGTTATTTACCGGGAAGGGAAGCAAAATTCAATCCGGTGAAGAGGGAGACGCAAATTTTTATCGCGCTACTTCTAACCCGTACTATGTTGAGATGCCAGTGAACCTCGTATTCAAGACACCTACAGGACCCACCAGGTTTTTCGCCGGCGCAGGTCCTTACGTCGCTGTCGGCGTAGCGGGAAAGAATAAAGTAAAAGGATCGGTGCTGGGTAATTCTTTCACTTCAGAGGAAAAAATCGAATGGTCCAATGATGATCCCGCCACAGTTAATGTTGAAGAAGGCGCCGGGTTCGGCATCATGAAAAGATTTGACTACGGTTTAAATGGAACGGTGGGTATCGAAGTATCGAAACTGGTCTTGTCGGCTAACTATGGCTGGGGTCTTGCCAAACTTCAGTCCGGAAGCGGCTCAGGTGATGACAACAGTAACAAGCACCGGGTATTAAGTTTTTCGCTTGGATTTAAATTATAGCCGGATATTTATCCAAAACATTTTTCAAAGCAGCATCCGAATGCTGCTTTTTATTTTTCCGGCGATGGTTTTTCAATGAGCACGCAGCGAACTATTCCTATATTGCAGGTTTAACAGAGTACAAACAAATGAATCGGCTTTAATTTATGAAATGGATGAAGTGGATAGGAATTGCCGCTGCCATCTTATTGGTCGTTTCCTGCTTCACGATCTGGGTGATAATACCTTCAAAGAACATTGTGGTTACGGGAGTGAATGCCGAAGGAACGAATTATGGGAGACCCGGCTATTTCAATCTGTTGATGACACTATTTTTTGTCGTTCTGACACTTATTCCCAGGATATGGGCAAAGCGCATAAACATCCTTGTCGCAGCCCTTAACTTCGCGTGGACCCTTCGCAATTATTTTGTCATTACCACCTGTCTTGCAGGCGAGTGTCCGGAAAAGCACAGCGGTATTTTCTTACTTATGCTTGCCTCTCTAATGATCTTGATCTCATCCCTGTTTCCCGATTTAAATCTGCCGGACCAAAAAACTGTCCCGAAAAAGAAAACTTAAAAAAAATTAGTAACACCCGATTGCAGAACCGTGTTTTGTATTTATATTCGTTATATACAACTACCTACCTAAGCAGATTCCCATCCTTACAGACCCTTTGTAAGATTCCTGTATCTTGTGCTTGTTCAATGACTTTGCCTTCTGAAAAATCGGAGTTCGTCTTATCCTTTTACTTATCACCACCTTTTGAGATTATTCTATTAGCCAATTATTCGAATTGACAATAAACGGGCTTGCTTCAACAAAACTGTTCTTAGGAAAACCATTCGATGTCGAACCGTCCCGACTCAGTCGGGACGGACTTTTTTTGGCCAGATGTCATCGGATTTCGTCGACGACGGCTCCTGCAATCAATCCAGGCAAACCAGAGAATTGCGTATAATCGCGATGCATTCTATTACCTGTTCACTTGTTATGATCAGTGGGGGCGCGAACCTGATCTTGTCACCATGCGTTGGTTTTGCAAGCAACCCATTATCTTTTAGCTGAAGGCAAAGATCCCATGCGGCTTCCCCATTTAAATGATTAATTACAATTGCGTTTAGCAGTCCCTTTCCCCTGACCAGTCCGATATGTTTGGATTGCAAATCTTTCAACCCGGTTCGCAACAATTGTCCCATTTGTTCGGCATTGTCCATCATCTTTTCATCTTTCAGAACCTGCAGGGCCGCCATTGCCGTCGTACACGCCAATGGGTTTCCACCAAAGGTGGATCCGTGTTCACCAGGTTTAATAGTGAGCATTATTTCATCGTCTGCAAGGACTGCGCTTACGGGTATTAATCCACCGCCCAGCGCCTTTCCCAATAATAAAATATCAGGCCTTACATTTTCATGGTCGCACGCAAGCATTTTTCCTGTTCTCGCCAACCCTGTTTGAATTTCATCAGCCATGAATATTACGTTCGATTCTTCACACAATTGTTTTGCTTTCGAAAGGTAACCATCGTCGGGAACGACAACGCCTGCCTCTCCCTGGATGGGTTCCACAAGGAAGCCTGCAACATTTTTGTTTTCAAGAGCCCTGGCTAATGCAGGAATATCATTGTAAGGAATTACTTCAAACCCCGGCAGGTAAGGCCCGAAATTGGTGGTGGAAAGTGGGTCGCTGCTAAAGGAAATGACGCCCGTTGTACGGCCATGAAAATTTCCTTCGCAAACAACGATTGTCGCCTTATTGGCAGGAATATTCCTCACTTCATAAGCCCATTTTCGACAAAGCTTGATAGCGGTTTCTACGGCCTCAACCCCGGTATTCATGGGTAATACTTTGTCATAACCAAACCACTTTGTTATAAATCTTGTATACTCGCCCAACTGGTCGTTATGAAAAGCACGGCTCGTCAGAGTCAGTTTTTGGGCCTGTTCTATAAAAGCCTTCAGAATTACCGGGTGGCAATGTCCCTGGTTGACGGCGGAGTATCCGCTCAGGAAGTCGTAATATCTTCGGCCTTCGACGTCCCACAGGAATACTCCTTCTCCTTTAGCAAGCACAACCGGTATTGGATGATAATTATGCGCGCCATACTTTTCCTCGAGCTCCAGAACGTACGCCGATCTTCCAGGTAAGTTTATTGTTGAGTGCATGGTAAATCAATTAAGTATTCAGAAACAGCGTTCTGTTTGATGAAGGTGTTAAGATGACAAGATTTCAACCAGCGATGGTTGAACAGCGGAGCAATTCCTTAGTGATTTAGCAAATCAAGATTATGTGCAAGGAATAGTGTTATGGACCCTTTGTGGTTAATAGTACTTAATTTGGCACAAGATACTAATTTTAATTTTGTAAGATTTTTCGGACATTAAAAGCAGTTTCTATGGATTATACTGTTCCCGATCAAACCCGTATTGGCCACGTGCATTTAAAAGTTGCCGACCTTGAAAGATCCCTTTCGTTTTATCGGGACCTGCTGGGATTTAAAGAGATGCAGCGATATGGGGATGGTGCGGTATTTATATCTGCAGGAGGTTATCATCATCATATCGGATTGAACACATGGTATAGTAAGAACGCAGCACCTGCACCCATGAGATCTGCAGGTTTATTTCATACGGCTATCCTGTATCCGACACGGAAAGACCTGGCCATTGTTTTAAAGCGTTTACTGGATGCCAAATATCCCTTAACCGGAGCATCTGACCATGGCGTTTCGCAGGCGTTATATCTCAATGATCCCGACGAAAATGGTGTGGAATTGTATTGGGACCGGCCAAAGGATGAGTGGCCTTTGGATGATCAGGGAAATTTGCAAATGGTGACTGATCCTCTTGATATTAAAGGGTTGTTACAATTAGCTGGTTAGATCCTTCACGACATAGTGAGAAGGAAAATCAAGATCTGATTTCTTTTCTTTTTCAAAAATGCCGTAGACGCTACTGCCACTGCCACTCATTGATGCGTACAGTGCGCCGTTTTCATACAGTACATGTTTTATCGATTTTATTTCCGGGTACCGGGCAAATATGGTTACTTCGAAATCATTTTCTAACTCAGACTTCCACGTCACAACGGGTTGGCTTATTATTTCCTTTAATGACTTTTGAGGCACAGAAGGTTCAATACCCTTAAAAGCCTCAGCGGTTTTGACCAAAATACCCGGGTTCACAACAATGAATTTATAAGCCGAAAGATCAAGGTTCAGCTCTTCAAGTTCCTCACCACGGCCCGTGGCATAAGATGGTTTGTTAGTGATAAAAAAAGGGCAATCGCTACCAAGTTGCAATGCATAGTTGTTGAGTTGTTGAAGCGTCAACCCAAGGCCGAATTTTTCATTGATTAATATAAGTGCAAAGGCCGCGTCGGCACTACCGCCGCCCAGCCCGCCGCCTATTGGTATTACTTTATGCAGATGAATAAGCGCCGAAGGCAACTGGGGAAAATCCTGTTTCAACAAGTCATAGGCCCTTGCGCAGAGGTTGTTCAAATTTGATTCTACTGGTATGCCGGTAGTTGAAAATGACAAAGTTGAATTGCTGCTATTTGATTCCTGGATTTCCAGCACGTCGAAAAAAGGTATCGGATAAAAAACTGTTTCCAGATCATGATAGCCATCCGATCTTTTGCGAAGGACCCGCAAGCCAAGGTTGATCTTACAATTTGGGAAAACGATCACGACTTTAAATTATACTGACGCTGGCTAAAATATTTTAAGGATTTGGAGAAGGAACAACAAGAATGAAACGAATAGATAAGCGGCGTTGGTGCAGTTAAGCGATTACGATTATTACCGGTTCTTTTTCCGGCTATTGATTTCGTCACGGATAGCAATGGCGCGAATATAATCTTCGCTTTCCAGGACTTCATTAAGCAATGAATCAAGTTCTTCAACTGTCATTGTCTTTAGATCTTCATTACCGGTGCCGCCTTGCTCTTCCACCACCACTTCCTGTTTGGCTTTTTTCTTTTTTCCGGAACCGGTATCTTCCATTAAAATGCCGGCACTTTCAAGAATATTTTCATAAGTGTAAATAGGGCATCCAAATCTTACGGCTAAAGCTAATGCGTCAGATGTCCTTGAGTCGATTTCAATAGTGTCATGTTCTGACGAACACACAAGCTTTGAATAAAAAATGCCTTCCTGGAGATCACAAATAATGATCTCGTGAAGATCTATGGCGAAGGCGTTCATGAAATTCTTTACGAGATCGTGCGTGAGCGGCCGGCTTGGCTGCATTTTTTCCAGGGCAACGGCTATTGCCTGTGCTTCAAAACCCCCAATAACGATAGGAAGACGCCTCAATCCATTAACTTCTCCCAGCACAACGGCGTAGGAATGAGTTTGAGTAATACTATGTGATAGGGCGACTATTTCCAGTTCGATCTTCTTCATAAAATATCACACGAAACTAAGGATTTTGAATAAAAAAAGGTAGGGAAAAATCCAATACCATTTGGCGGTCGTCTTTCCACAGAATATATAAGATTTTTTCATTTTTAGCAATATTAACACAGGTGATGAATAATAAAGTCATCTCAAGTTTAAATGCTGATGAAGCCTGATTTGACCGGAAAATTCTAGAATGAAATAAGCCAAATGAATTAAATCATTCGGCTTATTGTTTCTCTCTCAGTAATGAACGGTAATCTTCTGGCAATATTTTGCAAAAAAGGAAATCTATATCACCTACCCCCTGATTTTTTTAATGGCCGCTGTCATTTTCGGTACCACCTCGAAGGCGTCACCTACGATACCGTAATCTGCTGCTTTAAAGAACGGAGCTTCGGGGTCTTTATTAATTACGACGATGACCTTGCTGCGATTAACACCGGCGAGATGTTGAATCGCACCCGAGATGCCAATCGCAATATATAAATTAGGAGCAATGGCAAACCCGGTTTGGCCTACGTGTTCGTTATGTGGCCGCCAATGAGCATCAGCGACGGGACGACTGCAGGCAGTGGCAGCGTGCAATACTTTGGCAAGTTCTTCCACCATACCCCAGTTTTCAGGCCCCTTCAATCCTCTCCCCGCGCTGACTACTATTTCCGCTTCAGTTAATGGAATCTCGCCGCTTGCCTTGACCGTACTTTTTACCTTAATCCTGGGAGCATCCACCGATGCGCTAAATGGAATTACTTCGGCCGTGCCGCCCGTCTCCGTTATTTTATAGGCATTTGAATTCAGCGAAATCACTTTAACCGGCGTACTAACAGAAATATTAGCATAGGCTTTTCCCGAAAAGACATTTTTCTTTACGGTAAATCCGCTGTTTGTGTCCGGCAGCGCTACTGCACCGGACACAAGACCAGCCTTAAGTCGTGCGGAAAGCCGTGGTGCGATTGCTTTTCCATCCATATTGTTTGAGAACACTACCACCGTGGCGCCAGTTGCTTCTGCAACCTGCGCAATCACTTTGGTATAAACCTGTGCGTCGAATTGATTCAAGATGCCATTGTTGACATGATGAATTTTTCGAACGCCATATTTACCCAGTGCAGCAAGGTCTTCGGAAATACTACCAAAGATGGCGCCGTGCGCTTCCGTGCCCATTTGCTCTGCGATCCTGGCGCCATAGCTCATGGCCTCAAGCGAAGACTTTTTAACGTGACCTTCGGACTGATCTATAAATACTAAAACTGACATATAGTTTAATAATTTGAAGATTTAAAATGAATAAAAGCAAAACGGCGTATCCTTGCGAATTGGCACATCTTCAAATTTTCATATTGCCTTTGCTTCTTCGTGCAGCAGTCGTACGAGTTCATCCACGTCATCGGCAGGCACCAGTTTTACTCCTGCTTTTGCCGGCGGTAAACCAAAACTTGTAATCGTGGTCAACGCCTCTACTGCTACTGGTTCTATTACTTTCAGGGGTTTGGTGCGCGCAGCCATTATCCCCCTCATATTGGGAATCCGTTGTTCAGCCATACCTTTTTGTGCGCTCACCACCACAGGCAAATCCACTTCATTGACTTCCTCACCACCTTCTATTTCGCGGGTAATGACAGCCATGCTACCTTCCAGCTCAAATTTGGCGGCAAGGGAAACATATGGAAGATCAAGCAACTCGGCTACCATACCTCCGATGGAAGATCCATTATAATCTATGGTTTCTTTCCCGGTAAATACCAGATCATAATTTCCGCTTTTTGCAACCGCGGCGATCTGTGATGCAATTGTAAAACTGTCAGCGCTGTCGATATTCACTCGGATGGCTTCATCCCCGCCAAGCGCCAGGGCCTTGCGGATGATCGGTTCAGCATCGGCCAGGCCCACCGTTATCAAATGGATTACGGTTGAGGCATCTTTTTCTTTTAATTCGATGGCACGTACAAGAGCGTACCACTCATCGTATGGATTGATGATCCATTGAACTCCATTGGTATCGAATTTCGTGTTGTTATCGGTGAAAGCTATTTTTGCCGTGGTATCCGGCGTTTTAGAAATGCAAACTAAAATCTTCATGCCGTGGATTTTTGATAAGGATTGGTTAGTTGTTTATGCAACTAAAAACAAAGATAAGTGATGAAAATTAAATCCCCGTATTTCGGGCAAAATTTTATAGCCTGATATGGACCGAATCGCAAAGCTCCGTGAGCTTTTGCAGGGAAACCCGTCGGATAGTTTTCTGCAACACGCTTTAGCGCTTGAATATATTAAACTGGGTGATGATGACATGGCGCAGAAGATATTTGAAGAATTATTAAAAATGGATCCCTCATATATTGGTAGTTACTATCACCTCGGAAAATTGTTTGAAAGGAGAAACGACACCGCAAAGGCAATAAAATGGTATGAAATGGGAATGGAGGCAGCGAAGAAAGCTGGTGAAAAACATGCATGGAATGAATTGAAGGCAGCTTATGACGACCTGGCATAAAATGCAGGAACTTGTAAATTTGAAAACATCGGATGAGTTTACTCGAGCAGTTCAGATATTATATTTCATCTAATAATTTGTTCTTACCGACAGATAAATTACTCCTGGCTGTAAGTGGGGGAGTGGATTCGGTTGTATTGTGTGAGCTTTGCCGGAATGCGGGCTTTGATTTTGGAATCGCACATTGCAATTTTCAGCTCCGCGGCGACGACAGTGAGAGAGACGAAAAATTTGTAAGGGAACTAGCAAAAAAAAATAGTGTTGAATTTCATTCTATAAAAATTGAAACCAAACGTATTGCTGGTGAACAAAAGATCTCCGTTCAGGAAGCCGCACGAGCCCTGCGTTACACCTGGTTCGAAGAGGTCAGAAAAGCTGGGATGTACCATTATATTTTAACGGCTCATCATGCTGATGACAATATTGAAACGGTACTGATGAATTTTTTTCGCGGTACCGGAATTAAAGGATTGAAAGGTATGGAGCCCAAACTCGATCGCATTGTGCGGCCATTGTTGTTTGCGCGCAGATACCAACTGGAAGAGTTTTTGAAATCAAATGGCCTGGCATATGTTCCCGATGTTACCAATCTTAGCGACGATTATACACGCAATTATTTTCGTAACCAGGTTATACCCCTTATCAGGAAGTCATTTCCAGAAGTGAATGAAAATATTCTCGGTAATATTGAAAGACTGCGCGAGGCGGAACAACTTTACCGGCAAGCTATTTCAGGACATAAAAGGAAATTGCTGGAAATAAGGGAGAATGAAGTGCATATTCCTGTTTTGAAATTAAAGAAAGCAGAACCACTACATACAATAGTTTATGAAATTGCCCGTGATTATGGATTCAACGCAGCGCAGTCCGAAGAAATAATTGCGCTCCTTGATAGTGATTCGGGGAAATATATTCAGTCAACGTCGCATCGGATCATTAAAAACAGGAACTGGTTAATCGTCGCACCACTGGAAGCAGAAAGAGCCGGTATGGTGATTATTGACGGAACCGGGAAATGGGAATCGTCTGAGGGTAACCTGAAAGTGGAAATGTCTACAGGCGCAACTGTTTCATCGTCGCAGTTGAAGCAAGTGTCAAACTTCCAGGCTTGCCTAGATGCGAAAGAAATCAAATTTCCATTGTTGTTGCGCAAATGGAAGCAGGGCGATTATTTCTATCCGCTCGGCATGCCAAAGAAAAAAAAACTTGCCCGCTTTTTTATCGACGCGAAATTGTCTAAAACGGAAAAGGAAAAAATTTGCGTAGTTGAGATGGACAAAAAAGTCATCTGGATTGTCGGTCACCGCATCGACGACCGCTTCAAACTGACTGATAAGACAAAAAGTATCTTAAGGTTAAGTTTTACCCAAACTTGATGAGCTTGGATAGATCAGTGTTCCTGACCTGTTCAATAAATTCTTCGACAACGGGATAATTCGAAAAAAGCCTGCAGGCAATTATTACAAATAAGACCCCGAATACTGCGCCCCAGATATGTGCGGAGTGATTAATGTTGCCGCCGCCTCTCCTTTCCAGCCAGGAGGAGATTACAAGGTAAATTATCCCGAATAGGAACCCAGGAATAAAGATCGGCAGGAAAAGCAATCCCATTCCCCGCATTGGATCGAACATCATATATGCAAACACAACAGCAGAAACGGCACCGGAGGCACCAAGGCTCCGGTAATGGTAATTGTCTTTATTCTTTGCATAAGTAGGTAACAGGCAAACAGCCAGTGCGACAATATACATCAACAGGTAAAGGAGGGAACCCTTGGTACCAAAAACCATTTTAAAAATATATTCCACTCCATCTTTATGTGACCCGGCTCCAAATATGTAAAGGGCGTACATATTAAAAAGAAGGTGCGCCCAGTCGGCATGAATCAAACCACAACTGAAAAAACGCCACCATTGGTTTCGCTTGCTGATAGCCGGCGGGTAAAAAATAAGATCTTCCATGATCTTTTGGTTATTGAACGCGCTGATTGAAACGAGAACCGTAATAATTATAATGATGATGGTGATCGATAGTTCCATTGGATAAATGTAAAGGCTAAAAAGGAGAATTGGAAATCTAAAAGATACATAGTGAGCGCAGTTGTAATCTTCATTGCACCTGCGAGAAACGAACAGGACTCAACTGAATAGGGAGTCGGAGCCTTTTCTTAATTCGTTCGGATGCCGGGTTGCATCATTTATGATGATACTTCTCGTTCCTGGTAATGGTACATGCGCGATAGACTTGTTCGGCGAGAATAAGGCGCACTAACTGATGCGGAAATACCAGCTGCGACAGGCTCCAAATAAAATTGGCTCTATTAAAAATTACTTCATCTACTCCGAAAGCGCCTCCTATAAGGAAAACCAGGTTTTTTTTACGCTCATTGGCCCTGGCAAGGATATAATCCGCAAGTCCTTCCGAACTGAGTTGTTTTCCCCGTTCATCTAGCAGAATGAGATGATCATCCTTCTGCAGCCATTCCATTATCATTTCACCTTCTTTTTTTTTCAGATCCATTTCGCTCATCATTCCCGCATTTTTTGGCACCGGAATGATGTTCCATTCGACCTTATAATAATTCGAGATCCGTTTGGTGAAATCCTCTATTCCTGGTTTTACGTAGGCTTCATTAGTTTTTCCGATTGACCAGAATTGGAGTTTCATATTAATTGGTTAAATGATCTAAAAGCAATGTTCTCGTTCAGGATTCGGTTATGCAAAGATTCGATAATATCTCCTTGCGGAAAACCGGGGTGTTGGAGTCGCCCTGATATTGATTTTGGCCTAATCCGATTTTACTTTATTTTTGCCACCCATTTTTAAAGGGTCCCGTAGCTCAATTGAATAGAGCATCTGACTACGGATCAGAAGGTTTGGGGTTTGAATCCCTACGGGATCACAATTAGAATCAAGGGTTTCAACAGGTTGAGGCCCTTTTCTTATTTTGGTCCGGCACCATTGCCATACGCGCAGGATTAAGATTATGTTCTCACCGCTGCAAGGCTACCGACACTTCGATTGGCTTTCTTATAGTGATTTGATAAGATGGATGGTAATCTCCGGCCTGGCTGATTCATCTGAATGACCATTCACCGCCCAATATCCGGCAGGCTTGAACTACTTCAAAGTAAACAACTCTCAGGGCTCTTTAATCGCTGTTCTTTGACCGCCTTGCCAGTTTTAGAGATTCGCTTATGCGGCTCATGATGGGTCCATAGCCTGCTTTATGCGTGTAAAATTTTTCGCACAAAAACAGGCGAATGTAGAACAAAACAGAAAAGCAATTGATAATTGTCGAATCAGCAACCCTGTATCTGCTGAGCTTTGAGCGAGCGGTAGTTGGCATAGTTTTTTATCCAACACAATTATTACTATTAACACTAGAAAATTATCGGTATGGATAAGATGGAACTAAAAGGAAACTGGAATGTCTGGAAAGGGAAACTCAAGCAACAATACGGCGAACTAACAGACGATGATTTGAAATATGAAGAAGGTAAGGATGATCAGTTTTGGGGGAGAGTTCAAAAGAAAACGGGAAAAACTAAAGACGAATTGGTAAAGTGGTTAAAGAGTATCGGGTAGACAACCGCGATGTGCCATTCAATCGAATTAGATTTTCATGGAATTAATAATCGGGAAATCTTGATCTCTCGGAATTTGAAAACACCTCCGGCAAAACGGTTATAAGCCATCAGGTCATCGTAGAGAGACCGTGCTCACGGGCCCTGGCAACAGTTGATCTCCCAGTTGTATGGACAAATGAATCTTCACCATGAAATATGACGATGATAGTGTCAATTAAAATGAATATGCCATTATTAATATTAATGGTGCTCTTATCGCACTTAGGTTATCCTCAGCCAGGTTCTGACTCAATTGTTGGTAAATGGCTAAAAACTCCCAAAGAAGACCTGATTATAGAAGTGTATAAATCCAAAGATAGTTATACCGGTAAAATAAGCTGGGTAAAGGATAATGCTAGAAAAAAGCCTATAGGTTTTAAAATTGTGGAAGGTCTACAATATGATCCAAAGAAGAAGGTTTGGGAAAAGGGTAAAATATCCGATCCCCGATCCGGAAAAACATATGGCGCAAGAGCGAAGATTAAGGCCGACGGTACTCTTGAATTGCGTGCATACAAAGGCCTGACAATACTTGGAAGAAAAAAAGATTTTATTCGCCTAAAATAGCAGTTGCGCACACTACGGTTTATCACCCGAATATTCGACACGTACGAGAATTTCCACTGGCGTTGCAACCTGTTTCGTACACTCGTTTACCAGTTAAGTCTGAAAATCTTTGGTGCAATTAATAATTTCGTCCGGCATTTTATGGGTGACTTTTTCTTACGAGGCAAAAAATTGCCCGCATCCAAATAAAGAAAGCATGCCTTCGATATAATAGACAACCTCAATTGATCACGATCAGTGCACGGTCTGAGATCAATCATCTTTTCAGCACATTGGAGCAAATACATTTGTCCTTGGAGCCGACAGTTAAAGCAAAATATTATGAAAGCACAAAATTCAATTCCCACCGCAACTCCTGTCCGCCGCGAATTAACCGACGATCAGGTTAATAGTATTCTCCTGAGCCAGGTTTTTGGACGGCTGGCCTGTACAGATGGAAGCAAACCTTACATAGTTCCGATCACCTATGCTTATGACGGGAAATATATCTACGGTCAAACCAACGAAGGCACTAAACTCGTCATGATGAGAAAGAATCCTTCCGTATGTTTCGAAGTAGATCGAATGACAGACATGAAGAACTGGAAAAGTGTAATAATATACGGTCAGTTCGAAGAACTTGACGGCGAAAATGCGGAAGAGGCAAGGACTAAGTTTTTCGGAAGGCTATTTCCATTGACTACCAGAAACTCAATTCATGCATTTCAGCATGAAACAGCCTACGAACCGGATGACACAATGCGAATTAAGAAAGTAATGTTCAGGATCAAAATTGAAGAAATCACCGGCAGGTTTGAAAAGCCATAACGAATGAGTGCCGCAGTGACAACAAGTTAATTTCAAATTTTTGCCCTGAACAACAGTAAATGCCAATAAATAAGACTGATTGTTGGGTACTAACCCGTTTATTTTCCTGTGGACAAAAAGGCTTCCTCCTCAAGGGGAAGCCTTTTCAATTACTTCACAAAAGGACTTAATGGCTTTGACGCTTTCGGAGGCGGTAGTCTATAAAGTTTAAGCAGATGCTCAGCGCAAAGCTCAACAAGAAAACTACCAGCGTACCCGTATCGACTAATTTGGGGTCCAGGTCGATGCCGGTCATTTTTAAAAGCAGGAAATGAATATAAGAATGAGAACGGTCAATTAAACCGAGTTTTTCCCTTACATTCCAATGCCAGTCCGTACAAACACAATAACCCCACCCATACCATATGCCCAGTACAAACCAGGAAAACGCGGTAAGTGTCATAGTGATCAAATGTACTTTCCGGGTTTTTGGAAAAATCCATCCCACAATATTGAACAACGTGAAAGCTGTATGAAAAATAAAAAAGAAGATGTTTAGAAACTGGTACATCTGTTTTATGTAAAAGCAAATGTAAACAATGAATAGTCGATTGACGAACGATAATGAATTACTGCTTACGTTGACCGGTGGCGTTGCGTATTGAAAGAAGCCGGCATATTATGATACGCCGGCCCCGGTTCACGAGCCTTAGTTTTACATAGGAATTATCTTACAAGTACTTTTTCCAGCAATGTGTAGCTGCCATCAGCGTTTCTTCCGTTAATTGCCAACCTTATATTTGGCCGGTAATTAGCAGGATCTTTTACTCTCACTATAAGTTTGTAGGAACCGGCAGGCACTGTGTTAGCTAACGTGAAGTTGTCGGTGGTGGTTGCACCGGTCGCAGCGGGAAGAAATAGGCGCAACACTCGTGTGGAAGTTCCTGACCAAACGATGGCATTTGACGCATTTTGCAATTCGAACACTACACTCCAGTTGTCATAAACCGGAGCAATTCCGGTGTTCTGCCAAACTGTTTTAATGGTAAAGGCTTTGTTTTTTGCAAGCGAGTCGGGTGCCTCGCCGTTAATTATTTTTAACCGATATCCCGTTGCCTTTGAAGAAGCCCTTACTCTTTGTTGAATCGTCGAATTCAGTTCGGGACCATAATTTCCATTTCCAAAGGAGGTGGCATGGTATAGTCTAACCTGTCTTTCCAGGTCGGAATAGTTATCAGGGTTCCATGCTGGCGGCTCCCCGGTGATCGGTGCAGATTTCCACCTGTCCATGATCAGGGTTTTAAACACTACTCCATTAAATGATCGATTATTGTTTTCCAGGTAATCTTGCAAATAATTGTCCGTTGCACCCCATTGGTCGCGTCGCCAGCCAATCAGTCCTCGATTATTTCTTGTTGTGAGAACGTAATAAGCGATCTCTGGCGGATTGTTCGTATTGGAAAGCCAGCCGGCATCAAACGCTGCTATCATAGCCACTAACTGTATATTGGGAAAGCCTTTCGTGTATGCATCTACAATCTTTTTGAAAGAAGCAACAGTTGGAAATGTTCCGGCCGGGTATTGGTCGGTGTTTTCAACAATGCCTGCACTGTGCCATTCTCCCCACGATCCATAACCTCGTATATCAATAAACTGAATTACGTCTTTATACCGGATGCCATTATAGGAGGCAGTTTCAATATGATTATTTAAGGCCTGGTTCAATGCTAATAAACGGCCGAGATAGTAATTGCTGTTATAATTGGGAATCCAACTGCTACCTGATTTCCAGTCTGTAGTTGATTCAGACTGCATCAATTGGTGCATATATTCAGGATATGCAGCTATACCTCCATCAAACTCCTGTAACCCTTCATTGGATGTACCTTCAGGAAACACCGTCATGATTCCAAAAGAAAATTTTTGTTTTTTCTGAATCGCCGTATTTACCAAACCATCAAAATAAGACCAGTTGTAAGATCCAGGTGTTCTTCCTTCCAGCCGGGTCCATACAAATCGATAATATACATCCATTGCGGGTGCTTCTGCTCCTTCACTGGGAACATCCACATCGGTTCGGTCATGCCATTGTTCGGCACCTCTTCCGGGATTTACCAGGTCGGGATTTCCAAATGGGATTTCTGAAAAGCTAAATGATTTTAAGTTGCCTGTGGAAGTTTCAGCGGTTGGTACGGTCGCTGTTTTAGTAATTGAATCCTTCGCTGGTGCAGATGATGCAGTTGCTTCGATCATGTCCTGTTCTTTGCTGCAGCTTGAAAATACGACGGTGATGGCTATTACGGTGCTGCTCATAAGCAGCATACGGACTAGCTTCATAAGATATTGAATTTGGCTGTTGGTTTCAACAACCATGCCGTATGCATCCGGTTCCAATCATTGTGAATAATTACGGTGATGATTGAGTAGTGATTAACATATGTGCTCCTTATATTTTTTTTGAAAAACATTTTTTTAATCGACTATTATCAATGACTTCAATCTTCTTACGATATCATTAATTTTTTTTGTCTTTTAAAAAAAAATACCACTACCGAGCTTTCAGTAGTGGCATTTTTGTGTTTGATCTTTGAAAGAATAATAATGTGTTGCTTATTTTACCACTACCGATGATAGTAATGTATAACTGCCGTCCGCGTTTCTGCCATTGATTGCAAGACGCATATCAGGCCTGTATCCTACCGGATCTTTCACACGCACGACTAATTTATAAGTTCCCGGTGTTACCGTTGCCGGTATCGTAAACCTGTCTGCGGTGGGCGTGCCCGCTCCAGGAACAAACAACCTTAACGTACGGATTGAATTGCCAACCCATTTCACTACGTTCGTTGTTGTTTGCAGTTCGAAGTTAACCTGCCAATTTTCATACGAAGGCGCAATGCCAACATTTTGCCAAACGCTATTGATAGCGAAGGCAACCTTTCTTGTTATGGTGGAAGGAGCTTCGCCACTCGAAAGTTTAATGCGATAACCGGTAGCTTTTGATGCAGCTCTTACTCGTGCTTTGATATCCGTAGTAGGAGTTACCCCGTAATTTCCGTTTCCAAATGAAGTGGCATGATATAAACGAACTTGTCTCTCGAGGTCAAAATAGTCGCCGGGATTCCATGCCGGTGGTTCACCTGTCACAGGAGCCGTTCTCCATCTTTCCATAATCAGGTTCTTGAATACAAGACTACCAAAGGACCTGTTATTGTTTTCCAGGTAATCCTTTATATAGTTATCCGTCGCTCCCCACTGGTCGCGCCTCCAACCAATAGCGCCCCATTTATTTCTTTGAGTTAGTACATAGTGAGCTATTTCAGGAGGATTTTTTGTGTTGCCAAGCCATCCCGCGTCGAATGCCGCGATCATCGCTACTAATGGGAATGTGGGAAATCCTTTTGTGTGCGCATCTACAATTCTTTTTAATGAAGCTACAGTGGGAAAAGTTCCTGCGGGATATTGATCGACATTATCCACTGTTCCCGCTGAATGCCATTCACCCCAGCTTCCATATCCGCGTATATCAATGATGTTGATTACATCCTTGTATCGCCTGCCATTGTAAGTGGTTGCGAGGATATGATTGTATAATGCCTGGTTTAATGCCAGCAGCCTGTTAAGATAATTATTGGAGTTATAATTGGGCACCCATGTGCTTCCCGATTTCCAGTCTTTGACTGCTTCTGCTTTCATCAGATTGTGCAGGTAAAGGGGATAGGCAGAATATCCGTCATCGTAAGCGGCTAAACCGGCGTCTGTTGTGCCATCAGGGAAAACCGTCATGATGCCAAATGACATCTTTTGTTTTTTATTGATCGCGTCATTGACGAGCCGATCAAAGTAAGTCCAGTTATAAGAACCCGCTGTAGGTCCTTCAAGTCTCGTCCATACGAAGCGATGATAAACATCCATCGGTACTGTATTAACCGTTTCAGAGGGAACATTCACATCGATCCGATCGTGCCATTGTTCAGCTCCTCTTCCGGGATTAACGATGTCATCATTTGAGAAAGGTATTTCTGTAAAACTGAAAGCTTTTAAACCGGGTGTGGCTTTAGCAGATATTATGGATTCGGTTTCTTCTTCGATGATTGGCGACGGGGAGAATTCATCAGTTTTTTTGCAGCTTGTAATCATTAGTGTACTTATTGCGCATGCAACAATAGGCCTGTTGCATCGCAACATAACATTGCGTTTTAACATAGAATGTTGAATTTTTTTGTTGTTCCCCTTTAGTCAACAACTGTGCTAGATAATCTTAATTCACACCTATGTGGAAAAATGAATCTTTTAAAGCCGTAAGATTCAGTTTATAGCTAAGACAGATATAATAAGTTAATAAGTGTTAAAAGCTGAACAATGTTGCAACATGGAAAGGCGAATCGTTTGCGTAAGCATACCATCACAACTTTTGATATAGCGATGAAGGCGTTCTTTTTTTGTTTATTTAAAGGGCCAGGAGGAAGCGAAAATAGTTTTTTCAAAATGAACCTTCGCAAAATTGATCAATGGATGTAGTCAAATAAAAAAAGCACTCATTAATATGAATGCTTCAAATTGTAAAACGATTGGCTCAATGAAACTACGGTATTAAGCGTCTTTACCGTGGCAATTCTTATACTTCTTTCCGCTTCCGCACGGACATGGATCATTTCTGCCGATCTTGGGGCCAACTTTTACCGGCTCCTGTTTCACCGCCGTGCTGGTGCCTGCACCGCCCGGTTCAAAACGGTCTCTTTGATTTGCCGCATAATCGTCACCTGCCGCATCCACTTCTTCCTTGTTCGCCCTCATTTTACTATAATCCGTTTTTTCAGGTCTTCCTTCTTTCAATTGCGCGTTCTCCTGTTGTATAGGAATACCAGAATGGCTAAGAAATGAAACAATATCTTTATTTACCTCTGCATCCATGTTTTTGAATTGCTGAAAGGCTTCGACCTTATAAATCACCAGGGGGTCTTTTTGTTCCAGGTAGGCGGTCTGAACGCTTTGCTTGAGGTCATCCATCGCACGCAGATGCTCCTTCCATGCATCATCAATCACCACCAGTGTAATGCTTTTTTCAAGAGAGGCGGCCAGTTCTTCGCCCTGGGTGCTAAGTGTTTTATCGAGAGACGCAAGCACGTTTAACCCTTTCCGTCCATCAGAAAAAGGCACAACCACGTTTTCGATATGGCTGCCCTGCGTAAGCCTTATGTTCTTGAAAACGGGAATTGCCTGTTTCTTTATGGTTTCTTTGTGATTTGTATAGTTATTGGTCGCCTCGCCATATAATTTATCGATGAGGGCATTCAGATCACCCTTCTTAAATTCTTCTTCCTCTATTTTTGTTTCAAGGCCGAAATTGACGATGCACGCCATTTTGAATCCTTCATAGTCTTCCTGCTCACGAAACCCCGAAATAAGACTTTCGGCAACTATGGAAAAAGCATTGTCAATATCAAGCGCAAGCCGTTCGCCAAATAATGCGTGCTGACGTTTTCCATAAACAACATTACGTTGCTTATTCATAACATCATCGTATTCCAGCAAACGTTTTCTAATTCCAAAGTTGTTTTCTTCTACTTTCTTTTGTGCCCGCTGAATGCTATTGCTGATCATGCTGTGCTGGATCACATCGCCTTCTTTATATCCGAGTTTATCCATCATGGAAGCAATTCTTTCACTACCGAACATGCGCATCAGGTCATCCTCAAGCGAAACATAGAATTGCGAACTACCCGGGTCTCCCTGCCGGCCGGCACGACCGCGTAATTGCCTGTCGACGCGACGGCTCTCGTGCCGTTCGGTACCTATGATCGCTAACCCGCCCGCTTCCTTTACGCCGGTTCCCAGTTTGATGTCTGTGCCGCGACCCGCCATATTCGTGGCGATAGTTACGGAGCCGGCGAAACCTGCCTCGGCAACAATTTGTGCTTCGCGTGCATGTTGTTTTGCATTCAATACATTGTGCGGAATCTTTTTTTGTTGAAGCATTCGGCTAAGCAATTCACTCACTTCCACCGATGTTGTACCTACAAGTACCGGGCGTCCCGCGTTACGAAGCGCTTCGATCTCATCAATGGCAGCTTTGTATTTTTCTCTTTTTGTTTTATAAACGAGGTCCTGCCTGTCCTGGCGTACCATAGGCACATTTGTCGGAATGGTAACGACGTCCAATTTATAAATGCTCCACAATTCGGCGGCCTCCGTTTCTGCAGTACCTGTCATACCGGCCAGCTTATGATACATCCTGAAGTAATTCTGAAGGGTAATAGTCGCATAAGTTTGGGTTGCCGCTTCAATCTTTACGCTTTCCTTTGCTTCCAATGCCTGGTGAAGGCCATCGCTATATCGGCGACCTTCCATAATACGGCCGGTTTGTTCATCTACGATTTTTATTGCGCCGTCTATAATTACATACTCGACATCCTTTTCAAAAAGTGTGTATGCTTTTAATAACTGTTGTACCGTATGAATGCGATCTGCCTTTTGTGAGTAGTCATTGAGCAGGCTTTCTTTTTGCTGAAGTTTTTCATCCGCACTAACGTCACTTTTTTCCACTTCGGCAAGCTTTACCCCGATATCAGGGAGCACAAAAAATTCCGGGTCCTCACCGGACCTGGTGATCATGTTCAATCCCTTGTCGGTAAGATCGACGGAGTTATTTTTTTCATCAATATGGAACAGAAGATCGGAATCAACGATGTGCATGTTGCGCATCTGGTCCTGCAGGTAATAATTTTCAGCTTTCTGCATCCGTACCTTATTCCCCGGTTCACTTAAAAATTTAATCAGCGGCCCATACTTTGGCAAACCACGAAACGCCCGGAATAAATGCAATCCTCCCGTCTTGGGATCGTCTTCTCCCTTTTCAATTAATTTTTTCGCTTCATTAAGATTGCTCCGGATGATGCGTTCCTGTTCCTGGACCAGTTGCTGTATTCTTGGTTTGTGCACATGATATTGCTGGTCGTCACCACGTGCCACGGGGCCTGAAATGATCAATGGTGTACGTGCATCATCAATAAGTACCGAATCCACTTCATCCACCATTGCAAAATGATGTTTGCGCTGTACCATTTCTGCAGCGGAATGCACCATGTTATCGCGGAGATAGTCAAAGCCAAATTCGTTATTGGTGCCATAAGTAATGTCGGCAAGGTAGGCCTGCCTTCTTTCTTCCGAATTGGGTTGATGTTTGTCGATACAATCCACTTTCAAACCCAGCCATTCAAAAATGGGTCCATTCCATTCCTGGTCGCGTCGTGCCAGGTAATCGTTCACAGTAACTATGTGTACACCTTCACCGGGAAGTGCATTGAGGTACGCCGGCAAGGTTGATACGAGGGTTTTGCCTTCGCCGGTGGCCATTTCTGAAATCTTCCCGGAATGTAAGACAGCGCCACCAATCAACTGCACGTCGTAGTGAAGCATGTTCCAGGTAACCTCGCCGCCTGCAGCGGTCCAGGTATTTTTATAGACCGAATTGTCACCGTCAATGGTAATATAGTCTTTCTTTACACTGAGGTCCCGGTCCAGCTGTGTCGCTGTGGAAGTTACTTCTGAATTTTCTTTGAATCTGCGGGCTGTCTCCTTGACTACTGCAAATGCTTCGGGGAGAATTTCTTGCAATACTTCTTCAATTTTCTTGTCACGCTCTTTTTTCAATTTATCCACTTCCTGGTAAATTGATTCTTTGCCCATCAGGTCGTTAAATGGAAGTTCTTCAGCTTGTTTATTTTTTTGAGCAATGGATTCGTCAGTTGGTGCTAAATACTCCTGAATTCTTTGACGAAATGCCTGGGTCTTGTTACGGAGCTCGTCGTTACTGATTGAAGCATAACTGGCAAAGTGCTGATTAATGTTTTCCACCACCGGAAGGATCCGTTTTACATCTTTGTCCGACTTATTGCCACCAAATAGCCTGGAAATAAAACCAATCATATTCTGTCGTTATTGGGTATCTGTATTTCTATTTTATTAAAGAGTTGTTCCGTCAAAAAGGGTGCTTAATCTCATTATTGGCCATTTTGACAGGGGAGGCAAAGATAATGCAATTAAGCCGGAGTGAAGGGCTAGCTAAAGGGCAGGAAATCAGGCTCGCCAGTGGTCAGAATGCAAAGTAAGAACCTATTTTTGTCCTGCCGGTAATTGCGTTTTAACCAACGAATAATTCTACTCATACGGGATTTCAAACCTCAGGTAAGCAACACATCACAAATTGTGATAACGTTGACAAGAGATTTTTTGTCATTGCCTGCGGTATGTTGATTTTATTATCAGCATGCGCGAATAATGAACCGGACCAGCCAAAAGAAATGAACAATGGCAATTTCTATTTTGATTATACAGTCGTTGGCGATGAAGAAAATAACGACGTAACCGTAAAGCTCCAGTATCGGTCAAACGGAAGATCGTGGTTAATTCCGAATCCGGGAAAAGTTGAACTCGACGGAGAAGTGATGGCCGCGGATAGCTCGCGTAGGAACGGGTATTGGTATGAGGTCAACAAACCTCTGGATGAATTTGAGGGGCAACATCAGATAGTTTTTACAAATAACGGCAAGACGTTCAAAGAGGTGTTTGATTTCAGCTTGATGTCGTTGAAAACTGAAATTCCACCGGTAGTGTACAGAAACGATCTTGTTTTTGAATTTAACGGTGTATCTGCCGGGGATCAAGTCAGGGTATTGCTGACCGACACCGGTTTTTATACAAGGGGTATTGACAGGACAGACACTGTAACCGATGGGCAGATCGTTATTTCGCGATATGACCTTGATAATGTCAAAGACGGGCCGGTGACAATTGAGTTTTACCGGGAAACGGAACAGGAACTGGAAGAGGCGACTGCGAGAGGCGGACGACTCGCTATGACTTTTGGATTGCGAAGGGAATTTGTATTAAAGGATAGTACCAGGCGGCATCCCGCCGCAAAGGTTGATGAGCGATGAGCGATCATAAATGTGGCCATCTTTTTTGTGGAATGAGGAATTTCCAAAGCCAGACCCTACCTTTGCGACCGAAAAAAAGATTTACAACATTACCAGAATTTAAAAGCCTTAGGTCTTGGCTTTTAGAAGTGGTCAACGTCTCAATTTGTTCGCATGCCTGGTCAATTAAAGGAAGTTAGGAATCGAATTAAATCAGTCCAAAGTACGCAACAGATCACCAAGGCCATGAAAATGGTGAGTGCGGCAAAATTGCGCCGGGCACAGGATGCCATCATTCAAATGCGGCCTTATGCTAAAAAGCTACAGGAGCTCCTGAGTAATATCGTCAGCAATAGTGATGGAGATGTTGGGATGAACCTTGCGGCCGAACGCCCGGTTGAAAAAGTTTTATTGATTGCGATTACCAGTGATCGTGGACTTGCAGGTGCGTTTAATGCAAATATTATTAAGCTTGCCAAGGCGACAATTGCAGAGAAATATGGAGCACAGCATAAGAAGGGTAATATCACCTTCTGGAATATTGGCAAAAAGGGTTACGAGCATTTTACCAAAAACAATTATAAAACCGACGCAGCTTACAAGGATATTTTCTTAAACCTAACTTTTGAGAATGTGCAGAAAGCTGCGCAGGCGGCAATGAAAGCTTTCGAAGAAAAACAATTTGACGTAGTAGAAATTGTTTACAGCCAATTTAAGAACGCTGCGACTCAGCGATTCGAAGTAGAAAGGTTTTTGCCAATACCAAAGGTTGAAAGAAAGGAGGGTGATAAAAAAGCTGACTTCATTTTCGACCCTTCGAAAGAGGAACTGGTTGGCGAGCTCATGCCGAAAATCCTCAACACCCAATTATACAAGGCGGTATTGGATTCATTCGCTTCAGAACATGGGGCACGAATGACTGCAATGGATAAGGCCAGCGAAAATGCCAATGAATTGTTACGCAATCTTAAAATTTCCTATAACCGCGCAAGGCAGGCGGCCATTACAACGGAGTTAACAGAAATTGTAAGTGGTGCTGCTGCACTACAGGGGTAATTTTTCTCCCCATGATGGAGGCTTCAAAACATTACAAGTTTATCCCCAATTATCACCTTATCAATCAGAAATGTTGATAACTGGGTTTTCATTTGAGATGGTGGGACAGTATTTTCGTCGCATTGGTATTATTATTGAGCATTTAACATGATTTTTCACAACTTACTATACATACAAATCGTTTTGTAGTGAGATTTTAAATTTCCCGACAGCGGGTGCAATGGAATGGAAACAACTCATCTTATATCCCATATTGAAGCGCTTATTTTCGCCAGCGACAGACCGCTGACAGCATTGGACATTACCGATCTAATGAATAATGCTTTTGGGTTCATGGAAGATAAAATTTCATTGGACCAGGTGGAATCGGCTATTGATGGCATTACCGAGAAATACAGTTCGGATTTCTATCCTTTTGAATTGCGGCAGAGTGGTGGAGGTTTTCAGTTTCTCACAAAGAAAGATTATCATAAAACAGTTGCTCAGTTAAATGGCGATAAGTTTTTGAAGCGATTATCTGCTGCGTCACTCGAAACTCTGGCAATTATCGCCTACAAACAGCCGGTGACAAAAGGAGAGATTGAAGCAATTCGCGGGGTGAGTTCAGACTACGCCGTTCAAAAGCTCCTGGAAAAGGAATTAATTATTATCAGTGGACGAAATGAAAAATTGCCCGGCCATCCTCTTGTTTATTCAACCTCCAGGCATTTTATGGATTACTTTGGTATCAATTCCGCCGAGGACTTGCCTAAAATAAAGGAAGTGTTGGCAGAACAGGTGGTCCAGCCGACAGTAATCAAGGATGCCGGTCCCACCGAGGAGCAGCCAAAAAAGCAAAATTCTAAAGACGAAGTTCTCCTGTCCGTTAGCGAAGATGGTGAATTAGTTGACAAGGCCGATCCAGATTCTTCCGAAGAAGGTATTTATTAAGAAAATCGGTAACTTAAGTTCCCAGTTAATACAGAATATTTTTAAATTGTATGCGCAGGCACTACGGGTGTCTCGCATTAGAACAATCGGTTTATTATGAGTGACAGCATCACCGCGCCTTGGGTGACACCTGATGTGGCCTTATCTTCGTTATCTATGACCGGGCAAAGACTAGCTCATCAGCAATTGATTCAGGTCGCAAAGGAATTTGGCACCCCATTATACGTGTATCATGCAGAAAAAATTGCGGAGCAATACAGAAAGCTAACGGACGCTTTTAGTAAGAGCAACGTCGTATTTTTTTACGCCTGCAAGGCGTTGACTAACGTTAGCATACTCCGTTTTATCCAATCATTGGGAGCAGGTGTGGACTGCAGTTCGATCAACGAAGTAAAGCTGGCGTTGCATGCCGGCTTCTCACCGCAACGAGTCCTTTATACGTCCAACGGGATCGGGTTCGAAGAAGTAATGGAGGCAAAAAACCTCGGAGTTAACATTAATATTGACAGCTTATCTGGCCTGGAAAAGTTTGGGCGTGCATACGGGCATACATACCCAATCGGCATCCGGTTGCGTCCTAATATTATGGCTGGTGGAAACCTCAAGATTTCTACCGGGCACGACAAAAGTAAATTCGGTATCCCGGTTGACCAGCTGGATAAAATACTGCTCTTGGTAAAAAAGTACAATATCCAGATTACCGACCTCCATATTCACACGGGCAGTGATATAAAGGATGCGGATGTTTTCGTGAGGGGAATTGATGTGTTGTTTGACATTATTCCGCACTTTAAGGAACTAAAATCAATTGACCTCGGCGGAGGTTTCAAAGTGCCGTATGTGCCTGGCGATGGCGAAACTGATATAACGGTGCTTGCAGAAAAAGTAAAGAAAGCTTTCGATAGCCATCCACAGGCCAAAGGCCTGCAAATATGGTTTGAGCCGGGAAAATTCATCGTAAGCGAATGCGGTTACTTTGTGACCCAGGTAAATGTTTTGAAAGAAACTTCAGCAACGACATTTGTGAGTGTGGACAGCGGTTTCAATCACTTAATACGACCGATGTTTTATGATTCCTATCATCATATTGAAAATATCAGCAATCCTGCAGGAGCATTGAGGAAATATTCGGTAGTTGGAAACATTTGCGAAACCGACACTTTTGCATGGGATAGACATTTAAACGAGGTGCGGGAAGGCGATTACCTTGTCTTCTACAATGCCGGTGCTTATGGCTTTGAAATGTCGTCAAATTTTAATTCCCGTTACAAACCTGCCGAAGTAATGATTAAAGAAGATAAATCATTTCTCATTCGTAAGAGGGATGTATTTGATGATCTTTTAAAAAACCAGGTTGACATCGATTGACGGGTTACCCATTATTCCGGATCCTTTTCTTCAACTTTCTCATTCGTTTTAGGCGCACGGTGTTTGCGAATGCTAAATCGTCGTTGCGCTGGCTTTTTCTTTTGAGGGCTCATTAACTTCCAAAATAGATAGACACCAACGACCGCAATGACAAGTATTATAGGGACGGATGGCAGGGTCATTACTCCGGAGTTACTAAAATTACAATGGTGGTTTTTGAAGAAATAGGTACAGCGCTGCCCATTGCCTCGGTAGTACCGTTGGATTCAATAGTCACCTTCTTCTCTTTTATGAGCTTCGTTACGCCATCCAGTATGATTTTGCCACTGTTTGTACTGTTTAACGTAGTGACAGCTTCTCTTCCCATCACTATGTTCTTGGTTGTAGTGGTTGAAGTGCCTTTAAAATCCACAACAATGGTCGAATCCAGGATTTCCGATAAAGTATATTCTGTGTTGTACTTGCCTGCCTCATTTTCTCCGGATTCTGTCCACACGTCGCCCTTGTTTACTGCCCTGCCGGGAAATACTTTAAAAAAACTGCTGCTGCCTTTTTTGGGGGGATAAACTGCCTCGGTAATATCTTTCAGCATATTAAATATAATAGCCAGCCGATCGTCAGGGGCGGGCGCTTCCTTTTTTCCGGAACTCACGGTCACCACATTTCCTGTTTCATCAAGGGTCACATCAAAACTTGAACCGAGCATGTTATTAACGGGACCGCCAAAAGGACCTTGCATATCATTTTTGTTATCCGAATCAAAAGACCTTTTTTGTCCCATTCCGTCGAAATTGAAGGCTATTTTTTTGGTCGCGTGATGCAGGGTGCTTTGGCCTTTTGCCTGGTTGACCACTTTATAACCGTGAAGTGCAACAGCGTCGGCGGTAAAATCAATTGCCTGTCCCGCCGCCTGTTGGGCTACTGAAGACCTTACCTCCAGCCTTATATTTAACGCCTGCCCCCTGGTAAATTCTATTCGCGGGTTAATCGTTTGTCCCTTCAGTAAGGTTACGGCAAAAAAAACAAACAGGGTCAGAAATAATCCTTGTCTTATCATAAATGATTGGTCGTTCACCAAAAATGACGAAACTTCTTTGAAGATAGTTCGGTTTTGTTGAAAAATCACACCGGGGCAATTTTAAGAGTGGTTTATAATCCACTTGAACTTCCTACATTTAAACATTAATGGAGTTTGGCAGGCGCATCCTGCGAATTGTGGAGTTCCTTCAAAAAAATAATTAGCTGCGACATGCATCCGAATACAACGGAGTATATCCGTTTAATGAAACACCCGATCAAGTTCCGGTTATTCTTGCTTTCCAAATTGCCAAGCGCTTTTTTAAGCGGAGTCAGGATAAGAGAAATGGATGATAAGCGCTGTGTTGTCACAGTCCCTTATAAGTGGCTGTCACAAAATCCATTTAGATCCACCTATTTTGCCTGCCTGGCCATGGCGGCTGAAATGAGTACTGGAGTACTTGCGATGGCCCATGTTTACAAACGAAAGCCGGCAATTTCAATGCTTGTGGTAAAAATGGAAGCCGAGTATTTTAAAAAGGCAACCGGAAAAACCGTATTCACCTGCGATGACGGTGAAGCCATGCTGCAAACAATAGAAGATAGCATTGCAAGTGGTGAAGGCAGAACATTTCGCGCTAAATCAACCGGAAAAAATGCAAATAATGAAATAGTGGCAGACTTTTATATTACCTGGTCATTTAAGGCCAGGCGCCAATAAAATTGCAATGCAAAAAACATCAGAAGGGGAGGGACTTTTATGAAAATAGCTTTTCATGGTGCGGCACGCACTGTCACGGGTTCAAAGCACCTGGTAACATTAAAGAATGGGAAAAAAATTTTGCTGGATTGCGGGATGTTCCAGGGTATGGGAAGAGATACCGATAATTTCAATCGTGATTTGGGATTCGAGCCCTCTGAGGTTGACGTAATGATCCTTTCACATGCTCATATTGATCATAGCGGGCTAATTCCAAAATTGATTAAAGACGGGTTTACAGGAAAGATATTTTGTACCTCCGCCACCCGCGAATTAACTAAAATATTGCTGGAGGATTCAGGTGAGATACAACAAAGCGATGTGCAATTCAGCAATAAGCGAAGACTTGCAGAAGGCCAACCCTTATTGCAGCCGCTTTACACGATTGAAGATGCAAGGAGATCATTTGATCGATTTGCAGAATTGCAATATGGTTCCTGGCAACAGGTGATCGAAGGTGTGGAGGCCATGATCACAGACGCAGGTCATATCATTGGCAGCGGGTGTGTACATTTGAAGATAACTGAAAACGGATCAGTCCGTCG
>Ga0207701_10000395_pt1 | contig 44717 bp, 37 predicted proteins | sample KBSSwiSSwithPhiX_FD_184294 | JGI IMG/M metagenome (GOLD analysis project Ga0207701, IMG submission 184294) | Switchgrass rhizosphere bulk soil microbial communities from Kellogg Biological Station, Michigan, USA, with PhiX - S5 (SPAdes) (version 2) | ecosystem: Environmental > Terrestrial >... | reverse complement strand
CGCTATCGTTCGATCGGCTTGGTCATCATGCCGACCTTTTCCACGCCGCCTTCTTTGAGCTTGTCCCACACCGTCGTCATTTCCTGGATGGTGACGACACCATCAGCACGAATGAAGACGGACTTGTCGTCGCGAGTCAGCAACGTCTGACGGACACGCTCGCCAAGAAAGGCAATCGGCACCTCATCCTTGTCGAGGTGCACGACTCGTTTCTTTCCGAAATCGGCCGGCACAGTCACGTAGACGGGCTGCGCTGACACAGGCGTCGCCCGTCGCGCCTGCGGCAGATTCACCTGGAGCCCCTGCTGCATCATCGGCGCGGTGACCATGAAGATGATGAGCAACACCAGCATCACGTCAACCAGTGGGACGACGTTGATCTCCGACAAGGTGGTCGTGACACGGGCCCCGCGCCCTCGTCGCGATCCGTTCGAGCCTGCAGTCTGATGGATCTTCGGCAATTGAATCCCTAATCACTGATCACTAATCGTGAATCGCTGATCCTCGAATCCCTGATCCTCGAATCGCTGATCCTCGAATCCTTGAATCGCAGCCTGTCCCGCCGAAGCGCGAAGCGGCAAAGGCGGACGAGCCGCGAACTAAGTAAAGTTCCTCTCACAGATGTTCAAAAACTCCAGCGAGAAATCATCCATGTCCGACGCGAAGTGCTTCACGCGCGTCGTGAAGTAGTTGTAGAAGTACACCGCAGGAATTGCGGCGAAGAGTCCCGCGGCGGTTGCGATGAGCGCCTCGGCGATCCCGGGCCCGACGATCGCCAGGCTGCTCGAGCCTTGCGCGCCGATTCGCTGGAACGAGCTCATGATCCCCCACACCGTTCCGAACAACCCGATGAACGGCGTGATGCTCGCCGTCGTCGCGAGGAACGTGAGACGATGTTCGAGTTTCGTCATCTCGACTGTCGTCGCGCGCAAGAGCGCGCGGTCGACTGCGTCCAGGCTCTTCAGAGTTGGACGAACGGCAGGCGCGACTGGCTTGGCCGGATCGGGATTTCCAGCGGTGCGGAGTTGCGAATTCAACTCCGTGTAGCCCGATTGAAACAAGCCGACGAGCGGGCTCGCCGACAACGTGCGACAGACGGCCTGGACTTCCGAAAACTTGCTGCTCTTGCGAAACACCTCGAGAAAGGCCGACGACTGTCGCGACGCGCGGCCCACCTGCAAGAACTTATAGAGAACAATTCCCCACGACACCGCCGAGAAGAGCAGCAGGATACTGAGAATCGCCTGCTGAATCGGACTGGCGTGAGTGACGAGGTAAATGATGTCGGTATTGATCTCGCCGGCCCCAGCCGCCGGCGCGCCGCCCTGCGCGTACAGCGCTAGGGCGTAGTATCCGGGCGTGCGCAAACATGCCTCCGCTACGTCGTGATGTCGCGCCGCTGGGACAGCGCAGGATTCCCGAAGAGTAACATGCGACCCATGCGCTGTCAAACATCTGATAAGATTGTACTTCGCGTCCATGCTGCGTTTCCTTTCCATCCGGAACCTGGCCGTCATCGACAAGCTCGAGATTGAGTTCGAACCGGGGCTGAACGTCCTGACCGGAGAGACGGGCGCAGGCAAATCAATCCTCGTCGGCGCCGTCGGCCTGCTCGTCGGCGGACGCGCCTCCGCCGAGCTGGTCAGAACCGGCGAAGAGTCGGCCGCGGTCGAGGCGATCTTCGAAACAGCCTCGGGCACGGAAGTACTCGTGAGGCGCGAGATCTCCACGCAGGGACGGAGCCGCGCCTCGATCGACGGCGCCCTTGCTACGAGCGCAACGCTCCGCGACGTCTGCGCACCACTCGTCGATCTGCACGGACAGCACGACCATCAACTGCTTCTCGATCCGTCGACCCACCTCGATCTGCTCGACGCGTTCGCCAACGTCGACGCGGAGCGATCGGCGGTCGCATCCGCGTTCACCGCGTTCCAGCAGATTCGATCGGAGCGTGAGCGGCTGTTAACGGGGGAGCGCGAGAAAGCCTCGCGGGCCGAATTCATTTCCTTCCAGCTAGCGGAGATCGATCGTGTCGCTCCAAAAGCGGGCGAGGACGACGAGCTTTCGTCCTCACGCACGGTCCTCGCGAACGCCGACAAGCTGCAGCGTTTGTGCGCGGACGCGTACGACACGCTTTATGAAGGAGACGAGGCCGTCCTGCCCGCACTCGGCGTCGTGTGGAAGAAGGTCGGCGAACTCGCGGCGCTCGACGGCCGATTCGGTCCCTATCTCGACGCGCGCGCGACCGTCAAACCGCAGCTCGAGGATCTCGCCTACTTCTTGCGATCGTACGCCGCCGCCATCGACGCATCTCCCGCCCGACTGCAGGAGGTAGAGGATCGCCTGGCGCAGCTCGAGCGCCTGAAGAAAAAGCACGGCCCGACGCTGGACGATGTGATGGCGAAAGGGGAGACGCTGCGTCGTGAGCTGCACGACATCGAGCACGCGACCGAACGCGCCGCCACACTCGATCGCGCCCTTGCGGCGGCAAAGGCTGACTACATCACGGCAGCTGCGACGCTGACGTCCAGACGCCAGGCGGCGGCGACCGAATTCGCGCGGCGGCTGGCAGCCTCGCTCAAAGACCTCGCGATGAATCGCACGCGCTGCGAGGTCAGGCTCAGCCCGTTCGAAAGCGAATCTCAGTGGTCGGACCGCGGGGTCGAAGCGGCAGAGTTCTACATCTCCCCGAATCCCGGAGAGGATCTCCGTCCCCTGGCGCGGATTGCGTCGGGTGGGGAACTGTCGCGGGTGATGCTGGCCCTCAAGACGCTGGCGTCCACCGATGACCCTGGCAAGACGCTGATCTTCGACGAGGTCGACGCCGGCATCGGAGGGGCCGTCGCCGACGTGGTCGGCGGTCAACTTCAGCGCCTGGGGTCTGCCTACCAGGTGCTGTGCATCACCCACCTGCCGCAGATTGCCGCCTACGGCAGCGCACACTACAGAATTGAGAAGACCGTCCGCGGGAGCCGGACGGTGACCGGCGTTGCGCGAGTGAACGGCGTCCAAAGGGAAGAGGAGCTCGCGCGTATGATCGGCGGCAGCGAGGTGTCACCCGCCGTCATTGCCAGCGCGAAGGAGATGCTCGCCTTCCGGCGAGGGAGAGAGCGGAGCACCGGTGGAGGCAAACGCAACTGACGCGGCTCCGCGCGACGAGCGTTGCAGCTTCTAAATCGTAAATTGGGCAGCGAAAGCGAAAGCGAAACAAAGACGAAAGCGAAACACTGCGAATGCCGCGACGATACCTGATCGAAACCTACGGCTGCCAGATGAACATCCACGACTCCGAACGGATGGCGGGGTTGCTCGAGCAGTCTGGCTACGAGGCGACCACAGAGGCCGCCGACGCCGACGTGATCGTGATCAACACCTGCAGCGTCCGAGAACGCGCTGAGGAGAAGCTGTTCACGAGGCTCGGCGAGATCCGGGTGATGTCGCAGGGGCAAGGCACGCGCCCCGTCGTGGCTGTGACGGGTTGCGTCGCCCAGCAGGAAGGATCGCAGATTCTTCAACGCTCGAAGTTCGTCGACGTCATTGTTGGTACGCAGAATCTGAAACGCCTGCCGATGCTCGTCACTGAGGCAATCGAACGCAAGCCGCTGCACCAGCACCAGGCCGCGCTTGCGCTTGATCCGGTCGACGACGTGTCGTTTCCCCTGGGGATCGCGCGACGGAGCGACCCGGTCAAGGCGTACGTGACGATCATCGAGGGCTGCAACGAGTTCTGTTCGTTTTGCGTGGTGCCGTACACGCGCGGGCACGAGAGGATGCGGCCGGTGAGCGACATCCTCGCCGACGCGCGTCACGCTGTCGCGACCGGGGCCAGGGAAGTGCAGCTGCTCGGACAAATCGTCAACCATTACCAGGCGCCCGACGATCCGCGCTGCGACTTCGCCGCGCTGCTCGAGCGGTTGAGCGCGATTGACGGACTGACGAGAATCCGTTTTGCCAGCCCGCACCCCCGGCACGTCACGCCGCGGATGATTCACGCGATGCGCGATCTGCCGACCGTCTGCCGCCATCTCCACCTGCCCGTTCAATCCGGGTCCACGCGAGTGCTGACGCTCATGCGGCGTCGACACACGCGCGAGCATTATCTGGAGCTGGTCGCGGCGCTGCGGGACGCCATGCCGGACATCGCGCTATCGACCGATATGATTGTCGGGTTCCCCGGCGAGCTCGACTCCGACTTCGAAGAGACGCTGTCGCTCGTCTCGTCGGTCCGCTACCACAGCATGTTCTCGTTCAAGTACTCGGAACGACCGAACACGCTGGCGTCGAAGCGGTTGCCCGACGATGTGCCGGAGGAGGAGAAGACGAGGCGGATCGTGGCGTTGCAGTCGCTGCAGAAGGACATCCAGGGGGAGATCTTCAGCCAGGCGGTTGGACGGACGTTCGAGGTGCTCGCCGACTCTCGAAGCGCACGGCGCGACTGGGAACTTTCCGGCCGCACGAGCGGGAACACCGTGGTGAACTTCGCAGGACAGCAGGGTTGGATCGGACGGATCGTCCCGGTACGGATCACCGGCGCCAATCCAAACAGCCTTCGCGGCGACGCGGTCATGCTTGACGCGGTCGGCTCAGAGGCTTACGTTTGAAACCAGGGTTCTACAGGGTTCTGCGGTTCTACTGGGTTCTACGAGGTTCGTTCGGTTCTGTGATTGCACTGGGAACTGGTAACTGGGAACTGGGAACTGGGAACTGAGTCATGCAGATAGAGATGACGATCAAGGGGCTGATGGTCGATCCGATCACGAACATGCCGATCATCATCCTGCGCGACAAGGCGGAGACGCGGGTGCTCCCGATCTGGGTTGGCGTGTTCGAGGCCAACGCCATCGCGCTGCAGATTGAGAACGTCACCACTCCGCGACCGATGACGCACGATCTACTGCGCAACGTCATCCACGATCTGAAAGCCGATATCCAGAAGATTGTCGTGTCGGATCTGAAAGACAACACGTTCTACGCGCTGATTTACCTGATCGTGAACGGGGAAGCGATGGCGATCGACGCCCGCCCGAGCGACGCGATCGCGCTGGCGCTCCGGGCGCGCGCACCGATTTACGTCGAGGACAGCGTCATCGACAACGCGAAGACCGTCGACTTCGCCCCCGAGAAGGGGGATTCCGAGCGGCTGCAGAAGTGGCTCGAAAGTCTCGATCCGGAAGAGATGGGCAAGTACAAGATGTAGCGCGGAGCGTTAGCGCCGCGTCACAGTCGCGCCCAGCCATCTGGCTCCGTCATGACGCGGCACTAAAGTGCCGCGCTCCGAGTGTCGGAGCGCACAAACTGTCCGCCCATAGCCCAGCGGACAGCCTCCACAACCAAAAACGCGCTGGGTCATGCGCCCTTTTGATTGACACCCCCGCACACGCTTCCTACAATGGCCGCACACTTCCTGCCATGACACACTTCGACAGCTGATGATCGTCGCGATTGCCAACCAGAAAGGTGGCGTGGGGAAGACCACGACCGCCATCAACCTGGCAGCCGCCCTTTCTCTTCGCGGGGCCAAAACCCTGCTCGTAGACCTCGACCCGCAGGCAAACAGCACGATGTCGTACATCGACGTCACGGCGATTACCCGCAGTGTGTACGACGCGATTGCCGAGCCGACGTGCACGTTTGCGGACGTCATCGTGCCGTCGACGCAGCCGAATCTCTGGGTCGCGCCGTCGCGGATCGCGCTCGCGAAGCTGGAATCGAAACTGGTTGGGGAGCTCGACGCGCATTTCCGCCTGAAAGACAGGCTCGAACCGATCCTGAGCGAGTATCCCAATATCGTCATCGACTGTCCGCCGACGCTGGGGCTGCTGACGGTCAATGCGCTCGTCGCCGCGACGCACCTGCTGATTCCGATTCAGTCGTCCTATTTCGCCCTCGAGGGCACGGACGACCTGCTGGAAACCATCGAGAAGGTCAGGGCGCGGGCGAACCCCGGACTTCGAATTCTCGGCGTCGTCATCACGATGCACGACCGGCGGACCGCGCTGGCGCGGGACATCCGGTCGCAAATTGACAAGGTTTTTGGAAACAAAGTGTTCAAGACGGTTATCACCAAGAGCGTCCGCCTGGAGGAAAGTCCGGCGTATAAGGAGTCGATTTTCTCGTTCGCGCCCGAGTCGACCGGCGCCGCCGAGTACTACCGCCTGTGCGAGGAGGTCATGGATCGTGCCTAAACGTGGTCTTCCGCAAACCGTGCGCATGCGGCACGACGAGCACTATGTCGAAGCGCTCACGAGTTCCGCCGGAGCCCCCATCGGCCGGATAGCCCCGATCGATCAGCTCGATCCGAATCCGAATCAGCCGCGCCAGGTCATGGGCGACCTTTCGGAATTGATGGCGTCGATCGCGGAAAAAGGAATCATCGAGCCGATCATCGTCCGCCAGCGCGGCAGCCGGTTTCAGATCATCGCAGGCGAGCGTCGGTACCAGGCGGCGGTCCAGGTGGGCATCCGGGAGATCCCGATTGTCATCCGCGAGGTCGACGACAACGAGATCATCGAAATCGCGCTGGTCGAAAACATCCAGCGCAAGGACCTGACGCCGTTCGAAGAGGCCGAGGCGCTGCAATCGCTGGCCGAACGGTGCGGATACACCCACGAAGACATGGCCCGGCGGCTGGGGAAGTCGCGGACGGCTATTACCGAGTCGCTGTCGCTCAACCACATGCCCGACGAGGTCAAAAACCTTTGTCGGCTGGCCGACATTCACTCCAAATCGTTGTTATTGCAGATAGTTAGACAGGGCGACCCTGAGAAAATGGTCGCATTAATCGAGAAACTCACTCGGGACGGCGCCGTGACGCGCGAAGCCGTCCGCAAAGAGACCGCCAAACCGAAGCCAGGCCGGCCCAAGGCCTACATCTTCAGCTACAAGGCGCCAACCAAAGCCTTCAAGCTGCAGCTCCGATTTACCAAGTCGAAGGTCGATCGCGACGAGGTCATCGCCGCGCTACAGGAAATCATCAAAGAGCTCCGAGCGCAGCACTGAATCTCGGTTTCAGTTTCCAGTTGCCAGTTTCCAGTTGCCGGGCGACGGCGCCGTGACGCGCGAAGCCGTCCCGCAACGAGACCTCAGGCCCGAAGCGCCAACCAAAGCCCCTCAAAGCTGCAGCTCCGATTTACTAAGCCGAAGGTCGATGGCGACGAGGCCATAGCCGCGTTACGGGAAAGACAATCGCGAGCGGGAACTGACGCCGCGCTACAAGCATCGCAGAATCGAAGATCTGAGTGCGCGCAGACACTCGTAGCGCGGAGCTTTGGCTCCGCGTCAGAAGCGAGCGAGCTGGAAGCCGGGAACTGGAAACTGGGAACTGGAAACTGGAAACTGGGAACTGAAAACTGGGAACTGAAAACTGAAACTGGCGCCCGAATCAGCACCAGGTCGCGATCTTAGTTAACATAACACTCATTATCAGACCCTGGATATTTGGCTCGAAAAAGATGCCTGTGGACGGATTGCGGAAGCAAATTAGGTCAGCGACCCGCCGAATCTCCCTCATAATTGAAGGAAAGAATGCTGCGGAAGATCGACTGGTACGTCATCCGGGAAACCATCCCCCCGTTTCTGCTGTCCCTGGTTATTTTCACGTTCCTGCTGGAAATTCCCCCGGTCATGCGCGACCTGGAGATGCTCGTGGCCAAGGGCGTCTCCTGGCAGGTCGCCGGCCGCATCATGCTGACGCTGATCCCGCAGGCGCTCGGGCTGACGATCCCGATGGCGCTGCTGACGGGCCTCCTCATCGGCCTTGGCCGGCTGTCGGCGGACCGCGAAACGGTGGCGTTGCTGGCGTGTGGTGTGAGCCCGTACCGACTCTTGCGGCCCGTGATGTTGATGGCCGCCATCTGCGCCGCCGCGACGACCTACGTCATGGTCAAGGCGATCCCGGACGCCAATCAAACCTTCAGGGAAATCACCTTCGAAATCATCGCAAAGCAGGTCGAAAACGACGTCCACCCGCGGGTCTTCTTTGAGAACTTTCCTGGATGGGTCCTGTATGCGCGGGACGAGCCCACCGATCATGTCGGCTGGAAGGATGTCCTCGTTGCGAACACGAGCAAGCCTGACACCGATCTGTTCCTGGCCGCCCGAGGCAGGCTGGTGCTGGACCGCGCGGAACGCAGAGTCGATCTCGTCCTGACCGACGGCACTCAGTACGCGACGGGCAAGCCCGGAGAGACTCGAACCTCTCGATTCCCTGGCAATCTGACGATTGGGCTCAACCCCGACTCGGTCTTTCAGAAGGCAGAACTGCCGCGCGGGCTCACCGAAAAAACCATCGCCGAGCTGAGAAAGGACATGCACGACAAGCTCACCGGGCACCCGGCGTATTCGCCGCATCCTGAGATCATCATGATCCAGCAGAAGTTCTCGGTGCCCGTGGCCTGTTTCGTCTTCGCCCTGATCGGATTGGCCCTGGGTCTTTCCGTCGCGCGCGACGGGAAAATGGGAGGCTTCGTCATCGGCGTCGCCGTGATCTTTGCGTACTACGTCGTGATGTACCTCGCCGAGGCGCAGACGCAAGGACACTATCGAACCATTGAACACGCGAATCGGCTGGGATCGGCGAGCTTCGCGCTGGCGTACCTGGCCCGCTGGTGGCCGAACATCGTCCTCGGAATCTTCGGAATCGCCGCGCTCATCTGGCGCGATCGGTTTGCCAATCGGCAATTCCCGCTCAGCTTCCCGCTGGTCGTTCCACACCTGGCCTCGAGGTGGACATCGGATCGTGAGGCCACGCCTGGCCGGGAAGACGCGACGGCCAAACCCGCGGCCGCCGGACGCAAACGCAGGGTGGTCGTCGTCGTCCGCATTCCGAAACTCAACTTCCCCATCGCCGGACTGCTGGATAGGTACGTCAGCCGGATGTATCTCCGGATCGTCGCGCTGGCGTTTCTCGCGCTGGTCGGACTCTTCTACATCTCGACCTTCATCGACGCGTCGGACAAGCTGTTCAAAGGGACTGCGAACGGCAGCATGATCATGTCGCTCCTGGTGTACCGAACACCGCAGTTCGTCTACTTCGTCATCCCGATCGCGGCGCTGCTCAGCGTGCTCGTGACCTTCGGTCTGCTGTCACGAACCAGCGAACTGACGGTGATGAAGGCGTGCGGCATCAGCCTGTATCGCATCGCCACGCCCATCGTGATTCTTTCGCTGCTCTTCAGCGCGGCGTTGTTCTCGCTCGACCAGGAAATCCTGGCGCAGGCAAACCGCCGGGCGACCGCGATCGACGATCAGATTCGCGGGCGGCCGCCGAAGACCTTCAACCCGCTCAACCGCCGCTGGGTGATCGGCCGCGACGGCACCATCTATCACTACGGGTACTTCGATCCCAAACACGAAGTGCTCACGTCTCTGACGATGTACCGGTTGGTGCCGAATGCCTGGAAGCTGTCATCGCAGACCTATGCGGCGACGGCCGAGTATCGCGGTGCATGGACCGGCGTCGGAGGCTGGACCCAGGACCTCGCCGTGAGCCCTCCCAAGGTGAGGGCCTTCAGCCGCGAATCGCTCCCGATCGAGGCGCCGGAGTACTTCAAGACCGAAGACACCGAGGCTGATCTCATGAGCGTCGCGCAGCTGCGCCGCTCGGTGAAGGAGCTTGCCGCCACCGGCGCAAACGTCGTCCCGCAGGAGGTCGATCTCCAGCGCAAGCTGGCCTTCCCGTTTGTGACATTCGTCATGACGCTGCTCGCGGTGCCGTTCGGCGTGACGACCGGACGCCGTGGTGCGCTCTACGGCATCGGCCTCGGGATCGTCATTGCGCTTTCCTACTGGTTCCTGATGAGCGTGTTCGTCGCCATCGGAAAAGCCGGTCTCCTGCCGCCGATCCTCGCCGCCTGGACACCCAACATCATCGTCTCCGCATCGGCGATCTACCTGTTGTTGACCGCTAAGACATAGCCGCATCCCGGATCCGTCGTCCGGGGTCCGGTATCCGTCCGCCTTCGCCGCGAACCGCGAACCGCGAAGACTAGCGCACTAGCATCCTAGTGAGCTAGTATACTAGTGTGCTAGTTGACATCGACGCCAACGACCCCAGGCCGGTCTACCGGCAAATCGCCGACGAAGTCCGCCGCTGCGTTTCGGTTGGAATTCTGAAACCGGACGAGGCGCTTCCGGCCGTCCGGACGCTTGCGGCCGAACTGAAGGTGAACGCAAACACCGTCCAGCATGCCTACCAGACGCTCGAGCTCGAGGGGGACGTCTACGTGAAACGCGGGCTGGGGACGTTCATCTCCCCTCGCGCGAAGGAGCACGGTCGCGGCAGGAGTTCAACCGTCGCGCGCCAGATTGCCGAGCGGATGTTGCGGGAGGGATTCCGGCACGGCCTTCTCGCCAGCGACCTCATCGCCGCGCTGCAGGAGATCGCGCCAGGGAGACAGAAATAGGCCAGCAGCCTACTTCTCAAGTCGCAGATTGCTCACTCGCACCGTATTTGTATCCCCCGGCCGCGCGTTTGTCAGATCGGCAACGATGAGCAGCGAGTCGGCCGTACTCGCGTCTGGCGCCTGCCCCTTTTGAAAATCGACCGGCACGAGCCGGTCAACCGGGACGCGGACGTCGCGGGCAGTCGCATCGATGTAGACGGACCGTGCCCATCGCAGTTCGCCGTACCGGAGTTGAACGGACAGGCGGGTCGGGCGCGCGGCAGTGGCTGAAAAGACGATGGCGGTAAATCGCGGCGTTCGTCCCCGAATATCCGCAGCGGCCGCAACGAACTGACTCCTCCGCTCTCCTGCCGCCAGGGTGTACTCGAGCGTCACCTGGCCGCCAAGACCCATCAGCTTCGCCGTCGACCGTGAGTCATGTTCCGAGTGCCATTGCGTCGCCTGCTGCAGCGGAAGGGCTGCAGCTGCCGGGGGGACGGACTGGTCCCGAACCTGCGGACGGAAGTACGTGGGATTGCTCACAAGCCATGGCACCGGCGGCGTCCCTGGCGCGAAGGGGACCCGGACTTCGAAGCGGACAACGGCGGCGTTCTTGTCTTCCTCAGAAAGTCGATACCGCCCGCTCGGCCCTTCCTGTAACGGACGAGAATCATGGCCATCCTTGATCATGATCAGCTCGCCGCCGTCTGGGATCGCGTAATTGACCCACTGCTGGCCGCTGGCGTCTGAGTCGACATCAAGGAATCCGGAACCGGCCAGCGCGTCGATCACGGTGAAGACTCGCCCGTTGCGAATCGATGCCATCAGCGATCGCGCGTCGGACGATGCGTCGCCAGAGAGCGGCTGATCCAGAATCACTCTCGTGGTGAACGTCTGGAAGCTCGTCTCGTAGGACGGGATGGTCCCGAGCGCTGGACGCCGCTTCCCTCCTTCCTCCAGACCGCGGCCAATCCCACCGTGCGCGTCAATTCCGGCGAGGCCGACGACCGGGCGGTGCGCCGTCAGTGCATCCCAGTGGGCGAAGGTCGCGACTGGCCGGTCGAAAATCGACGCGAGGGCCGGCGCGGGCCGAACGAAATACTGAAGTAGCGCACGACTCAGCCGCAGTCGAGATTCGTCACGCCACTCGCTGTCCGCGCTCAGCCACTCGATGCCATCGAATGGCGCATCCCAATCGTTCCAGGCAAGCTGCGGCCGCGGCGAATCAGGATGCGCGACGATGCCGAACCCGCCAAGGCGTTTCACGTCCTCCACGACCGCATCCGGCTCGCCACCCAGCGGATAGGGCGCAGCCGGCATGTCGAGCGCCACGAAGTGTCCACCGTTCGTGCTGATTTCGACGGCGTCCACGCAGAGTACGCCGTGAAGATAGGCCGGCGGGTCCGGCGTGCGCGTCCCGTCACCGTGGTCCGTGAGAATGATGAACTTCAAGCCGGCGCGTTCCGCCGCGGCAGCGATCGCATCTTTGTCCGCAGCGCCATCCGAACGATTCGAATGAATGTGATAGGCGCCGGCGATCGTGCGCCGCGTTGTGTCGGGATCGGCTTGGGCGGCGAGGCGGACCGGGCGCGGAGGCAGAGTGACGAGCAGAAAAAAAAGGACGGCGACCACCAGGGCCGCCGTCACGAGTGCAACCTTTTTCATTGTTCGCCGAACACCGACGTTCGCCGGCGCGCGAATGAGTGTTAGACCTTGACCGTCGCCTGCGCGCCAATACCAGCGTCGGACCGGATTCCCTCGGCCTTATCCGTGCGCTCCCAGGTGAACTCCGGCTCGGTCCGGCCGAAGTGGCCGAACGCCGCGGTCTTCCTGTAGATGGGCCGGCGCAGGTCGAGCGTCTCGATAATCGCCTTGGGCGTCAGCTTGAATTGCCCGCGGACGATCTCGCTGATCTTGTCGTCGTCGATGAGCCCCGTATTGAATGTGTCGATCAGAACCGACACTGGTTCGGCAACGCCGATCGCGTACGCCAGCTGGACCATGCAGCGGCTTGCCAGGCCGGCGGCGACGACGTTCTTCGCGACGTAGCGCGCCATGTAGCAGGCTGAGCGAACGACCTTGGTGGGATCCTTGCCCGAGAACGCGCCGCCGCCGTGCGGCGCGGCGCCGCCGTAGGTGTCGACGATGATCTTGCGTCCGGTCACGCCGGCATCACCGTGCGGGCCGCCGACGACGAATCGACCTGTCGGGTTGATGAGGAAACGGGTCTTGCTGTCGCGCATGTTCTCGGGTATCACGCGCTTGATGATCGTCTCGGTGATGTCCTCTCGCAGCCTTTCGTTCGACACCTCATCGCTGTGCTGGGTGGAGACGACCACGGTGTCGACGCGAACCGGACGATCGCCGTCGTACTCGATCGTCACCTGCGACTTGCCGTCGGGCCGGAGGTAATCCATGACCCCTTCGCGTCGCGCACGCGAGAGCGCCTTCCCCAGCTTGTGCGCCAGCATGATCGGCATCGGCATCAGCTCTTCGGTCTCAGTGCACGCGTAGCCGAACATCAGGCCCTGGTCGCCGGCTCCGCCCGGGTCAACGCCCTGGGCGATGTCGGGCGACTGTCCGTGTATCGTCGACAGTACCGCGCAGGTTTCGGAGTCGAAACCGTATTTCGCGCGCGTATAACCAACGTCCTTGATCGTGTCGCGGACGACCCTCTGGAAATCGACGTAGCACTTCGTCGTGATCTCGCCGGCGACGATCGCGAGGCCGGTTGTAACCAGCGTTTCGCAGGCCACTCGGGCTAGAGGATCCTGGGCGAGGATGGCATCGAGAATGGAGTCAGAAATCTGATCGGCGATCTTGTCGGGATGGCCTTCGGTGACCGATTCGGACGTGAAGAGATGGCGGCCTTTACGGCTCATGCGTGTCGAACTCCTTCATGCTGCGCGGGCTCGCCGGAGGCGGGCGGATGACGCAGGATCGTTCGTTGGACGGCTCGGAAACTCCCGAGGACGCGGCGCACCACCGTTCGACGGCGATGCGCCTCAGATCCAACGAATATAGCAGCTTTCAGAGGGAGCGGGCAATATCGGACAGGCTGGGGTGAGATCAGGGAACCGGCGTCGAAGCGGGCTCGGTCACGATCTTTTCCACTTCGATGCTACACCCGGTGATGAGCGCGGTCAGCGCGCCGATTGCGGCGGCGACCGGAGCAATCACGCCGCCGATCACGCCGGCCGTCAGCGGAAACTCGGCGACCGTCCGGCCCTTCTGCTTGACGACGACCCTACGGACGTTCCCTTCTTCAACGAGCCTCTTGAGCTGTGCGAGGACCTGCTCGGTTGTGCCTTCCAGCTTCTGCCAGAACGTACGTTCCATTGATTCGATCCTCCGGAAAACAGGGACGATGTACTTATAGACGAAGTACAACAGGGTTGGTTCCGGCTCGACCGCCGCCTCACTTCCTGGGGTGAAACTTGTCGTACGACGCGCGCAGACGTGCCTCCAGCACGTGCGTGTAGATCTGCGTCGTCGACAGATCCGCGTGCCCGAGCATCATCTGGATCATCCGCAGGTCCGCGCCGCGCTCGAGCAGATGGGTCGCGAAGGAGTGGCGCAGGACGTGGGGGCTGATATCGCGTGAGATGCCGGCCCTGGTGCCGTAGGTCTTGAGAATTTTCCAGAATCCGACGCGCGAGAGCGCCCCGCCGCGTGCGTTGACGAACAACCACGGCGAACTTTTCCTGGCGACGAGCGCCGGTCGCCCGTCGCGAATGTAGCGCCTGACCCAGTCGGCGGCTTCATGACCGAGCGGGACCATGCGCTGCTTGTCGCCTTTTCCAATACAGGTGAGATATCCCTCGTCGAGATTCAGATCACCGGCTCGCAGCGCGATGAGCTCCGACACACGAAGTCCCGTCGCGTAGAGCACTTCGATCAGCGCCTTGTCGCGCAGCCCGCGAGGAGTAGCAGTATCGGGCTGCGCCAGCAGCTGATCGACTTCATCGAGGGACAGAAACTTCGGCAGCGCAGCCCACGCGCGCGGTGGCCTGAGATCGTCAGCGGGACTGGCGTCCTGCCGACGCTCCATCGCCACGAAGCGATAGAAACCGCGCACGCACGCGACCGCCCGCGCGACCGATCGAGGCGAGAGCCCCGACGACATCAGCCGTCGGACGAAGGTTTCGAGGTCCTGGCGCTGAAGCGCGTCGACTGGTTGTTCTTTTTTTTCGGCGAACTCCGCGAGCAGCGACAGATCGCGCGCGTAGCTCTCGACCGTGTTCGGCGACATTCGCCGCACGTCGCGCAAGTAGGCGATGTAGGTGTCTATAAGATTCGGGGCTGTCACTCGATCGGAGTGTACTTAGAATTGTTGATTGTCGATTGTTGATTGTTGATTGAGCCCGGGTGTCCCGGTCCCTCCCAAAGCCTGTTCAAACAGCATTCAACAATCAGGCTTCAGCATTTCAAGGTTCGTTTGACACCCTTGAACCTGAGGAGTAGTGTAAGCGGTTGCACGTCGCTACGGCGGCGCTGCGCTTGCCGTAGACCGGACGTTCACTCATGCCGACCCATTCGAAGTGGGAGTCCCTCCCGACAGAAGCGATCAATCCGAGCAGCCTTTCAGTCGACAAGATCCCCGTCTCCGACATCATCGAGATGATCGTGAACGAGGACAAGAAAGTCGTCGCCGCGGTTCACAAGGAGCGGCAGCGCATAGCTCAGGGGGTCGAAATCGTCACCCAGGCGCTCCGGAAAGGCGGACGCGTCATCTTCGTCGGCGCCGGCACCAGCGGGCGCTTGGGCGTCGTCGAAGCCTCCGAGATACCGCCGACGTTCGGCACCAGGCCGTCGCTGGTGCAGGCCATCATGGCCGGAGGACAGGAAGCCGTCTTTCGCGCGAAGGAAGGGGTCGAGGACAACTACGAAGAAGGCGCGCGCAGCATCGCGCGGCTTCGCCTCGGGAAGAGAGACGTGGTCGTCGGGGTCTCGGCCAGCGGGATGACGCCATTCGTGCGCGGTGGCCTGACGCGCGCACGGAAGGCGGGCGCGAAGATCATCTTCGTCACCTGCTGGCCGGGATCCGAACTCCAGAACTTCGTCGATCTGCAAATTGCGCCCGCGGTTGGCCCGGAGATCATCGCCGGATCGACGCGCCTCAAGGCCGGCACCGCGACCAAGATGGTGCTGAACATGCTCACCACCATCGCGATGATCAAACTTGGCAAGACTTACGGCAACCTGATGGTGGACGTGCAGACCGGCTCGGAAAAGCTGAAGGATCGCGCGCGGCGGATCCTCGTTCTAGTGAGCGGTATCGATTACGACACCGCCGATGCCTTGTTGAAGCGCGCAAAATGGAACGTCAAGGCCGCCATCATCATGCAGCGCGCCGATCTAACGCTGCCCCAGGCGCTCCGCCGCTTGAAGAAAGCCCACGACTCGGTGCGCGAGGCCATCGGCGAAGAGGCCGACGCCCACCTCAGAGAGTTGCTTGAAGCTTCTCAGCCGCCGGCACGTCCAGCATGATGTCGACGTCGTCGTGGAGCTGAAGGAACGAGGCGGGCAACTCCGGCGTCAACAGACCGTTCACCACCTGCTCGATGCACGCGGCTTTCGAGCGTCCCGTGGCCAGCAGGACGATCGCCCGTGCGTGGAGTATCGTCGCCATGCCAACCGAGAGCGCTTCGGGCGGCACGCTCTCGGGATTCCCGCCAAAGAGTGAGGCGTTGCTCCGGCGTGTTTCTGGCTTCAGCCTGACGCGGTGGGCGCGCGCGACAAGGGTCGGCGCGGGCTCGTTGAATCCGATGTGGCCGTTGGTGCCGATGCCGAGCACCTGCAGATCGATCCCGCCCACGTCCGCAATCTCCTGCTCGTAGCGCAGACACTCCGCCTCAGGATCGCTCGTACTGCCGTTGAGAAAATGACGATTCTCGGGCTTGATGTTCACGTGGCTGAACAGATGCTGCTCCATGAAGCTTCGATAGCTTCCCGGATGGTTCGCCGGTATCCCCAGGAACTCGTCGAGGTTGAACGTCGTCACCTGCGAGAAGTCGACGCCGTGGTGATGCAGCGAGACGAGTTCTCGATAGAGCCCGATCGGCGTCCGGCCGGTGGGCAGGCCGAGCACGACACGCGGAGTCCTGGTGACGAGGTCGGCAATGCGCCGGGCGACGGCCTTGGCGACGGCGTAATCGTGATTGAACACCGTGACGCGGGGGCTTCGCTTCGTGCCAATCGACCGTCCCCCGTGGCTGTCAACGGCCATCAGTCCAGTTTATAAGCAGGAATGATCGCGCCGCCACGCGCTTCCTGGAGAGCGAGGGCGACGGCGCCGGTGGCGGGCTCGCGATCGAGGCGCCGGACCCAGCTTCCCGGCGCCGCAACCGGAAGACGCCGTTCGAGCTCCTCTTCCAGCCAGGGAACCGCACGAAAGATTCCGCCGGCCAGAATGAAGACGAACGGCTGGCCCACCAGTTCCAGCCTGCGCGCGACCGAGAGAGCAAAGGATTCGAGCTCGTCTGCGGCGGTGCGAAGAATACCAATCGCCACGGCGTCGCCCTGCGTGAACGCCGACTGCACGCACTGGGCGAGAGCGCCGATGGCGGTCGGCCTGTGAACGGTGTTGTAGACCTTGTGGATCAGCTCCGAGGGAGCGTCCACGTCAAAGTGTGTGAGCAGCAATTCCGAGAGCATCGTTACGGGACCGCGGCGGTCTGCCTGTCGAAGCACGGCGCGCAGCGCCGCCCTTCCCATCCAGTAGCCGCTCCCCTCGTCGCCGAGGACGTAGCCCCAGCCACCCGATCGCGCCGCCTCTCCCCTGGCATTGCGACCGTAGGAGATTGATCCGGTTCCCGAAATCACGACGACACCCGGCTGGCCCGACGCGCCCGCCTCGAGCGCCACGAGGGCGTCATTGACGATGATGACGCGCGCCTTGTAGCCGATGCGCCGCATGATGGCTCCGACGACGGCGTAGTCGTCGGGCCGATCGACTCCGGCGATGCCGAGACAGATCGCGGAGGGGGCAATCGAGCGATCGCCGATGGCCTCCTCCATCACCTGATGGAGCACCTTTTCGACCTCGAGCTCCCCCGCCGCCTGAAGGTTCGCGCCGCCGCGCCGCGCCTCGGCGACAACATTCCCCTGGTCGTCCGCAAGCAGGCACACTGTCTTGGTGCCCCCTGCGTCGATACCGAGCACGTAACTCATTTAATCGATGAGAGAACTGTAGCACAGGCGTCGAAGGACGGAGGGGACGGAGGTCACGGCACAAGCTTGAACCCGGAGGCACGGAGACACGAAGGGTTGGGCCCACGTGCGATTCCGCCTGTCAGCGGCGCCCGCCGCCACGATCGAACGAAATCACGCTGCCGTAAGCAGGACGGCGCGTGCGCCTTTTCGAGCGAGGGAATGATCTGCAATTCCAGCAGTTCAACGCTGCGTACCAAAAACCGAAGCCGCTCCGTGTTGATCTCGTTCCGTGTCCTCCGTCTCCTCCGTGAACTCCGTTGACGAACGGAGTACCCACCTGTTACATTCGCTCGATCTATGAGTGTTGACGGACGTCGCGCGTACGCCGCTGCAGCGTGCGCGATCGTGCTCAGTGTGTGCGTCGCCGTTTTCGCTCACGCCACCGTCAACGCCGCCTCCGCGAGTCGCGAGTCGCAAACCGCGAACGGCGAAACCTCCACCGAAACACGAGCACTCTGGGTATTGCGCAGTTCGCTGGCGAGCCCGCAGAGCATTGCCACGCTGGTGGCGTCGGCGCGCGACCATGGGTTCAACACGCTGCTCGTGCAAGTGCGCGGGCGCGGCGACGCGTACTATCTCGGCGGCGTCGAGCCGCGCGCGCCTGAGCTTCTCCGTCAGCCCGGCAATTTCGATCCGCTGGCGACCGTGCTCGATGCAGGGCACGCGGCCGGGCTTCGTATTCACGTGTGGATCAACGTCAATCTCGTATCGAGCGCGACGGAACTGCCGGCAGCTCGGGAGCACCTGATCTACCGTCATCCGGCGTGGTTGATGGTGCCGCGCGACATCGGACAGCAACTGGCGGCGATCGATACGGATAGTCCCGGATACGTTGGCACGCTCGCGCGGTGGACGCGGGCTAAACCGACGGAAGTCGAGGGCCTCTACACGTCGCCCGTCCTGCCCGAAGCGGCGGAATACATCAACGGGATCGTCGGCGACCTGGTGCGGCGATACGCGGTCGACGGCGTCCACTTCGATTATGCGCGGTATCCGAACGATCGGTTTGATTACAGTCGCGGTGCGATTGCTGAGTTTCGGAACGCGGTGCGAAACAAGCTTCCCGAAGCCACGCGACGAACGTTGGATGCGCAGGAGGCCACCGATCTGTTCGCATACCCCGACGGCCTGCCGGAAGACTGGCGCAGCTTCCGTGTCGCCAGGATGACGGCGCTGATGAATCGACTGCACGCGACGGTGAAGAAGGAGCGCCCGGAGGCGCTGGTCAGCCTGGCCGTGGCGCCCGACCTCGCAGAGGCGCGCCGATCGCGGCTGCAGGACTGGGGCGCGTGGCTCGAGGCCGGACTCGCCGATGCCGTCTGCCCGATGGCCTACACGACGGAACCCACCCGGTTCGCGGAGCAGATTGAAGCCGTGCGCGCCGCGGCCGGTTCGCGCGCGGTGTGGGCGGGCATCGGCTCGTACCGGCTCTCGCCGCAGGAAACCATCGACAACATCCTCACCGCACGGCGCCTCGGCGTCAGCGGCGTCGTGCTGTTCTCGTATGACAGCCTGACGAACGCTCAGCAGGCCGCGCCGGACTATCTCTCCCTCGTCGGACGCGCGGCGTTTACGGCGCCGCAGCCGGCCGCCTCCGGATCGCGCTAGGCGCGCACCGACCAGCGACACGGATGGTCCTCACCTGGGTCGATTACGTCGTCATCGCCGGCTACCTGCTGGCCATCACTGCGTTCGGATCCTGGTTCGCGAAATTCCAGAAGACGACGCGCGACTATTTCATTACCGGCCGATCGGTCCCCTGGTGGGCCATCTGCTTCACGGTGGTCGCGACCGAGACGAGCACGCTGAGTTTCATCGGCGTGCCGGCTGGCGCCTACGCCGGCAACATGACGTTCCTGCAACTGCCGCTCGGCTACATCTGCGGGCGGTTTCTTGTCAGCTGGCTCTTCATTCCCGCGTACTTCAGAGGCGAGCTGTTTACGTCGTACGAGCTGCTGCAGCACCGGTTCGGCCCCGGCGTCAAGAACGCCGCAGCCATCATCTTCGTCATCACGCGCACGCTCGCGGACGGCATCCGATTATTTGCGACCGCGCTCGTCATCTCCGTCGTCACCGCGGTTCCGGTGTCGTGGACGATCGTGCTGCTGGGTGTGGCGATGATCGTCTACACCGTTCGCGGCGGCGTCGCCGCGGTGATCTGGACCGACGTCGTGCAGATGTTCGTGTACGTCGCCGGCGCGCTGGCCGTCTTTCTGGCGCTGCTCTGGCAGATCCCGGGGGGATGGGCGACGGTGGTTGCCGCCGCTGGCACGGCCCACAAGTTCCAGGTATTTGACTTCAGCCTCGACCCGACGAAGGTTTATACCTTCTGGGCCGGACTGTTCGGCGGAATCGCGCTTACGCTTGCAACCCACGGCACCGATCAGTTTCTCGTCCAGCGACTGCTGTCGGCCCGCTCCGCCCGCGACGCCGGACGAGGCTTGATCTTGAGCGGATTCATCGTGTTCGCTCAGTTCGTGCTGTTTCTCGTCATCGGCGTCATGCTCTACACCTTCTATCAGCATTCGCCGATGCTTCGGCCGCTCGGGCGCAACGACGAAGTCCTTCCCCTCTTCGTCGTCTCCGGCATTCCGCAGGGCGTCTCCGGCTTCATCATCGCGGCGATCGTCGCCGCGGCGCTGTCGCCGTCGATCAACGCGCTGGCGGCGACGACGGTCAACGACTTCTACGTCAAGTACATCAGGCCCGATGCCGATCAGGATCGGCTGATGCGGCTGTCGCGCCTCGCGACGATTGGGTGGGGTATCGCGCAGATTGTCGTCGCGCTCGGCGCGCAATGGATCGATCGCTCGGTCCTCGACGCGGGCCTGCTCGTGCTGTCGTTCGCCGCGGGCCCGGTGCTTGGCGCCTTTCTCACGGGTGTGCTGGTCCGCCGTGTCGAATCGACGGCGATGCTTTGGGGCATGATCGGCGGCACGGTCGTCGTCACCTACGTGTGGTGGACGAACTCGTTCGCCTGGACCTGGTACGCGCTGATCGGTTCGGCGTCCACCAGCGGAGTCGCAGTCGCCCTGTCTTTCGTGCTGCCGCAGCGCGCGGATGCGTGAACCCTTCGATCGCGCCGCTGAGATCCTGCTTCACGGTATCCTCGACCGGGCGTTTCCGAGCGCCGTCGCCGAAGTCGGGCGCAAGGACGGAGCAATCTGGCGGCGCGCGTTTGGCACGCTGACCTACGATCCCGGCTCCGCCGAGACCACCAACGACACGGTCTTTGATCTCGCCTCGCTGACGAAGGTCATCGCGACGACAACCCTCGTCATGCGTGCCGTGGATGATGGTCTTCTCACCGTCGACGATCGGGTCCAGGACCGGTTGCCGGAATGGCGCGGGATCGATCGCGAAGCCGTCACCGTTCGCGACCTCCTCTCGCACAGCTCGGGGCTTCCGGCTTACCTGCCCTTCTTCCGCGATCACGTCGGACGCATCGAGTTCGAACCGGCAATCTGCCACACGCCGCTCGAGTACGAGCCGCGATCCGGCTCCGTCTACTCCGATCTCGGATTCATGCTCGTCGGTTTCATGCTGGAGGACGCGCGCGGCGCGGCGCGCGACCGCGGCCGATTCGATCCTTCAACCACACTTGCCGCGCAGTTTCGACGGATCGCGACGTTCGTGACGGCAGAGCCGCTGACGTTCAGCCCGCCGCGGACCTGGCGCTCACGTACCGCCCCGACGGAAGTCGACGCGTGGCGCGGGCGGCTGTTGACGGGCGAAGTGGACGACGAGAACACGTGGGCGCTCGGAGGCGCGGCCGGTCACGCTGGACTCTTTGCCACAACCGGCGCGGTCGGCTCATTCGCGCAGGCCGCGCTACAGACCATCGCCGGCGAGCACGTCCTCGCGCAACCCCCGACGTTCCAGGAGTTCATTCGTCGAACCGAGGTCCCTGGCAGTTCGCGCGCTCTCGGCTGGGACACCATGCTGCCGACGTCGTCGTGCGGCACACGGATGTCGACAACCGCGATCGGGCACACCGGTTTCACCGGAACGTCGTTGTGGATTGACTGGGAGCGCGACGTCTACGTCGTGTTGCTGACCAACCGCGTGCACCCGACGCGGGAAAACAATCGCATCCAGGCGATCAGACCCGCGTTTCACGACGCGGTGATCGAAGAATTCGAACAGAAGATGTAGATCGTCGGAAGGCGAGGCTTTGGACCCGCCTTCCGACAGCTGGAACGTCTCGTCACCGAAGCGTTGCCGTCACGTTGACGACAGTCGTTCCATCTCCGCTCGGACCCGAAGCCTGAACGACGCGGACCGTGACGACCTTCGTGCCTATCGTGGCGTAAGTCGTCGGCTGACGGTTGCTGGTGGTTACGACAGTTCGGGGCTCAGATCCGTCGCCGAAATCCCATTCGTAGCGCAGGATCGTCGAAGTGGCGCCGGTGACGGTTGCCGTGAAGAGAGCCGTTTGCCTGACCGGGACTGACTGCGGCCCGGTGATCGTTACTGCCGGTGGCTGCGCTGGCAGGATCGTCACCCCGGTCGAAACCTGCTCGCTGAAGCCGCTCGCGTCCGTGGCAGTCGCTCGCACAGTGAAGGTACCTGCGTCGCTGTAGGTATGCGGCACGCTCGTCTGTCCGCTCAGCGCACCGAGATTCTGCGAACTCCCATCGCCAAAATCGACGACCACGCTCTGAATGTTTGCACCGGCCGCCACGCCAACCGTGAAGTTCGCCGGAAGCCCGGCAGAGACCTGCGTCGTCGGACCCGTGATGGTGACGCCGGTCCGCGCTCCCATCCCGACAGTCACGTCTGCGGTCTTGCCTGCCACGCTTGCGGTGACCTTCGCCGCGCGGGTCGTGCCCGAAATTGTGGTCAATGTCAGCGTAGTCGTCGCGACGCCCGACGAGTCCGTCGTCGCCGTTGCAGGATTCAACGAGCCATTGTCACTGGTAAACGTTACGGGGATGCCAGACAGCCCAACGCCCGACACGTCTTCCACCCGTGCCGTAATCGTAGATGTCCCGCCTAGCGGCGACACGGTCTGCGGACTCGCGCTGACGACGACTCGCTCGACGCCTGCGGCCCCGACCTTCAGATTTTCGAGCTTGCCCGACGCTCCACCCGAGAACGCAGTGATTGTCGCGACGCCGCTCTGAGCGCCGGCGAAGAATCGCACGCGCACCTGACCATTGCTGGTGCGGGCCTCGCTTGGCTCGACGTGTCCAATGGTCGTCGTGAACGACACGACCGTGCCGTTTTGTACCGGCGTTCCGGCTCCGGGATTCGTCGTACTCGTAGGCGTCGTCGGCGTGGTCGTCCCACCCCCAGGTGTCGTTGGGGTCGTCGGTGTGGTGGCGGTCGTCCCGTTCTCGATGACGGTCACCACAATCTCAATGTCACCGTTGATCGGAACCGTATTCGCCGCCGCGAAGATCGAAATCACCGAGCCGGTCGGCGCCGTGAGCGGAACCTTATCGCAGCCCGTGACGGACAGGAACGCAGCGATGCCTGCCACGGCAGCGCCAGTGAAGGAGCGCTTCATGTGTGATAACATCAGAGACGCTAAGGATAATACTCTCATGGGTTTAGCGGGTCAAGGCAGTGAGCGCGGATACGCGATGGCGGCGTTGCTGGTCAGCATCGGCGTCATGATGGTCGTGATGACCGTCGCGATGCCCGTGTGGCGAACCCAGGCACAGCGTGAAAAGGAAGCCGAGCTGGTCTTCCGCGGCGAGCAGATTGCGCGCGGGATCAATCTCTATATGAGGAAGATGGGCGGCGGCAACTATCCGCCCAGTCTCGATGTACTCGTGCAGGGCCGCTTCATTCGAAAGAAATACAAGGACCCCATGACGAAGGATGGGGAGTGGGATGTGATCCTGGCCGCGGGCGGAGTTCCCGGACAAGGAGGTCCTGCGCAGCAGACGCCAGGGATCGGACGCGGCCGTACGGGGGCCCCGTCGACTGGCCTCAGCGCGCCGGCGTCGCGAAATTCGGCGCCGTCTCCGTCGCCATTCTCCGGCGGCCCGGGAGCCGGCGCTGGCGGTGGAATCATGGGCGTCCGAAGCAAGAGCAAGGAATCGGCATTCCGCCTGTACAAAGGAAGCGGCACTCACTACAACGAATGGCTGTTCCTGTTCAGCAGCGTCAGCAACCGACCGGGCGCCGCCGGAGGACAGGCCGCACCCGGCATGCCCGGACGCGGCGGCAGCTCTGTGCCCGGCATGCCGGTGGGCCCGGGAGGACGACGGGGCCAACCCGGCAGTGGACCTGACGGCGGACGCGGACCGCGCGGGTTCGGCCCGGGCATGGGAACGAGTCCCGGCACGGGCACGCCGCAACCGATTATTCGACCCCCTGGAGGGCAATAGTCGCATCGTCTTTTGAGACGACTGGCCAAGTTGGGGCGGACGGGTAGAATTTGTCCAGATGCCCGCTGCCATTTCCGACAACACGCCTCCGCCTCCCTCTTCTTCTCAGTCTTCGGATCACGAACTCGTCCGGGGAATCGGCCTGTGGCACGCGACCGCGCTGAACATGATCGACATGATCGGCGTCGGTCCTTTCGTCACCATTCCGCTGATGGTGGCAACGATGCACGGGCCTCAGGCCATGGTCGGCTGGATCCTGGGCGCGCTGCTCGTCGTGTGCGACGGACTGGTCTGGGCCGAGCTTGGCGCCGCACTTCCACACGCTGGCGGCCCGGTGCGCTACCTCCGCGCAATGTATGGCCCACGCGTCGGCGGCTGGCTGGCGTTCCTTTTTGTTTTTCAGCTGACATTCAGCGCGCCGCTCTCGATGGCTTCTGGATGTATCGGCTTTGCCCAGTACGCGGAATATCTCTGGCCCGCGCTGCACAACACCATCACCGCTCAACGCATTCCGTTAGCTATTCCAGGCATCGGCACCACCTATCTGGAATTCACGATCACCAACGGGACATTCCTCGCGATGGCAACCGTTGCAACCGCTGTCGCGCTGCTCTACCGCCGTATCACGATCATCGGGAGGGTCGGCGCGCTTCTCTGGGTCGGCGTCGTCGGCACGACGCTGGCGATCATCTTCACCGGCTTGACGCACTTCAGTCCGTCACAAGCCTTCACGTTTCCTCCGGGAGCATGGGCTCCGACGCACGCATTCTTCACCGGGCTCGGCGCTGCGCTGCTGATCGCCGTGTATGACTACTGGGGCTATTACAACGTCTGCTATCTCGGCGGCGAGATTCGAGATCCGGGTCGTGTGATCCCTCGGGCCATCCTCCTGTCAATCGGCGGCGTCGCGCTGCTCTACCTGACCATGAACCTCTCGATCCTCGGGGGGATGCCCTGGCAGGACGTCGAGAAGTCACGCTTCATTGCTTCGGATTTCATGGCGCGCATCTGGGGACCGAAGACTGGCGCGCTCGTCACCGTGATGATGCTCTGGACGGCGTTCGCGTCAGTGTTTTCACTCTTGCTCGGATACTCACGGGTCCCCTATGCCGCCGCGCTGGAGGGCGACTACTTCAAGATCTTCGCGCGCGTCCATCCGAAGCACCACTTTCCTCACGTGTCGCTGCTCTGGCTCGGCGCGGCCGCCGCGGTCTTCTGCCTCTTCAAGCTCGCCGACGTCGTGACCGCGCTTGTCGTCATTCGCATCTCAACCCAATTCCTGGCGCAGACGCTAGGGGTCATTGTGCTTCGCCGCCGCGACCCCGACCTCCCACGGCCTTTCCGAATGTGGCTCTACCCGATTCCCGCCGTCCTTGCCTTCCTGGGGTTCGTGTACGTCATCGTGATGCGGCCCAAGTCGCTGGAGTCGATTCGATTGGCGGTACTGGTCATCATCGTGGGCACCGTGTTGTTCTGGCTGCGACGACGAATCGCGACTCGCGGCTCACAGTTCGAGGCTTCAACGATTCGATGATTCAACGATTCGATGATTGGGGATTCGATGATTCTGGATTCACGATTAGTGATCAGTGATTAGTGATCAGTGATTAGTGATTCCACTACCAATCCGAATACGAGGTGCCGTCGAGACCTGTGCCGGGTGCGCCGCTCTTGACGTTGTAGATGCCGGGCTCGGTGGAGGTGTTGCCCGGCTCGGGCTCGGCCGGCACGGTCTGCCAGGTGTCGGCGGACTTCGTGATCGGATCCTCGGGAATCGCCCGCATATAACCGTCGCTCACGAGCGCATCGAGCGATGCGGGGTACTTCGCCTTGTCGGCGTAGTACTGATCAATGGCGTCGCGCATGCGGAACAAGTCGGTGTGGAGGACGGCTTCCTTCGATGACTGGATCGAGTTCCGATACTGGACGACGCCCATCGTCGCCAGAATCGTGATCAAGGCAATGACGATGAGCAGTTCGATGAGCGTGAACCCGCCGTCGCGCCGCAGCCGTCTGAGATTCGCCACGTCGGTACCTACCAGTCCTTGTACTTCGTTCCGTCGAGCGCTGTGCCTTCGGCCTTCGAGTAGACGTCGTAGACGTTTCCGCCGCCCCACGACGTCGAGTCGGGCTTGTCCGCGTACGCGCGAAGGCCCCACTCGGACGAGTTGGTAATCGGATCGACAGGAACGCGCCGGAGGAACTTCAATTTCCGGCCCGAAGCATCGTTGGCGACGGAGACGCCTTCGACGAGCGTGTCGAGATCCGGAGGATACCCTTCGCTGCCGGCCTTCACATCAACGGATCCGATCAGGCCGTTGTCCACTGCGTCCTTGTACTTATCGATCGCAATCCGCATCTCGCGGAGCGCGCGATGCAGTTCCGCTTCTCGTTGCCGCTGAATCGTGACTCTGGCCAGCGGCAGCACGGCGGACGCGAGGATCAGGAGAATCGTCGTGACGACGAGGAGCTCGATGAAGGTAAAGCCTTCTGCACCTTCCGCCTGAAGGCGGAAGCCACGAGAGCTCGGGAACGACATCGTCACCTTACCTGACCGTCACACTCACCGGATTGAACTGCAACGCGATTGGTGTCCCTTCCGGCGTGCTCGCGACGCCGCTGACCTGGATCACCGAGTTGCCGGGACCAATCGCATCGAATATGAGCGCAGAAATCAGGCCGGTACCGGATGCGCCCGCCGAGTCCGCTGTTCGCGTCACGGCGATGTCGACTCGACCCGCGACGGCATCGATCCGGGGCGTAAATGACGTCGCGACGTTACCCTGCCGCATGAACGTGCCGTCTTGTGCTTGACGGAGGCGCAACACGTTCGGGTTGAACGTCACCGTCACGGTGATCACCGACAGGCGCGAGACGTTATTGATCGAGACGGGTACCGTGTACGGCCCGCCCGCGACACGCATTTCCGGAGGCGACGTCAGGATCACTTGCGCGGTCGCCGGGCCGGGTGGCGGCACCGGTCCTGCCGGCGTCGCGGCGACGTCTCTCGGCGCGTTTGCGGGCGCTGGACCAGGTGGCACCCCGCCTGGGCCTGGTGCCGCTCCTGGCGGTCCCGCTGGTGGTGTCGCCGGCGGCGTCCCGCCCGGCGGCACCGCGCCGGCCGGTGGAGTGGTTACCGGTACAGCTCCCGGCGACGGATTTTCTGGCAGTGCCACTGGAACCGCCGGCTGCGGGAGCGACGGCACCGGAGACGCGCCTGCGGGAACCGGGAAGTTCGTGGGTGGCACGCCCGGTTGCGGGTTTGCCCCTCCGGTTCGGGGCACGCCCGGAATCGTCGTGCCAGCAGGCAGCGGAGGCTGCGTTGCCGGGGCTCCGGCTGCCGGAGGCGGCTCATTCGGCTGCGGCCCGATCAGCGGCGGCGGACCTCCGAGCCCGACGTTCTGCTGCGTGCCGATGAAGATCGACGAAAGGTCGTCGACCGTCAGCTCGTGAGTCCGCACGATGTGCGGGGTCAGGAGCATGACGATGTCGGACTGGTTGATTTCGTCGCTGGTCGAGCCGAACAGCGATCGGAGAACCGGCACGTTCGTGATCCCGGGGAACCCCGACAGAATCTTCCGCTGCTCGTCGCGAAGCAGGCCCGCGAGCAGCGTGGACTCTCCTTCGCGCAGGCGCAACTTCGTCGTGACCTTGCGCGAGCTGAATGACGGCACATCCTGACCCGCGACGCTGATGCTCGGTCCGAGCGCGCTACTCTCGACGGTGAACGCGTCGAGGACGATCTCTCCTTCGTAGGTCACCCGCGGCGTCATCTCCAGGTTCACGCCGACGTCCTTGTAGTTGAACGACGACTGCGGGACGCTCGCGAGTCCACCCGGCACCTGCGCACCAAAGACGGTCGACAGCACCGGAATCTGATCGCCGAGATTGAGCGTCAGCTTGGTCCCTTCGGCACCGCGCAGCTGCGGCTTTGCGATCACCTTGGTTCGCGAGTCCGTCTCGAGGAACTTGATCAGCATGGTCGGCACGGACAGATAGAAGTCGGCCGTGCTGATACCCTGGGAGATCGTGTTGAGATTGAATGGCGGCGGTTGCGTTGGAGCGCCGGGCAACGTATTCGACGTGTTCGGAGGCGCGACTTCCGGCGAGAACGTGAGTCCCAGCGCGTAGTTACTCAAATTGAGCCCGAGATCCTTGGTGCGCTTGCGATTCACTTCGAGGATCTGCACGTCGACGATCACTTCGGCGCGCGGCTTGTCGTTGGCCTTGATGATCCGTTCGATGACGTCCATCACCGGCGCGGTCGCCCGGACGGTGAGCGTATTGGCCGTCTTGTTCTGCAGCACGGTCGGCTGCACCGGCATCGTCGGAATGCGCATGATCGTGTTGATGATCTGCGAGATTTCGGCGACGTCGGCGTGTGAGATGAAGAAAACCTTGACGACCAGGTCGTCGTACTGCGCGTGCTTCTGCGCGTTGTCGGGAACGATGATGATCGTCTTGGAGTTGAGAACTTTGTAGAACAGCTGATTGGCCGCGGTGACCTGCTGCAGCGCCTGTTCGAGCGTGACGTCCTCGAGACGTACCGCGTAGGCTTTGTCCTGATACTGCTGATCGTAGGTAACGTTGATGCCGGTCTGCGCGCCGATGAAGTTGAGGATATCCCTGACGCTAGCGTTCGGGCCGAAGCTGATGACGCCAACGGGCGCCGTCGGACTGAGAAGCGGTGTGCTCTGGCGGCGAGCTTCCTCGCGCAATCCGGTGATCGCCGGCTTCGGTCGCGATGCTTCAATGCGATCGCGAACCGCCTTCTCGAGCTCCACCGACTTCGCGGCGGCCAGCCGGTTCGACGGATCGAGTTCGAGGGCACGCTTGTATTCGAGCATCGCCGCGTCGAGCTGATCGTGCTGTTCGAGATCGTGCGCCCGGCTGAGATGTTCGCGAGCTGCGGTCTGAGTGGCCCGCTCGAGCGCGATCTTGTACTCCGCCTTCTCGGGGCTCTCCTGGACGGCCTTCGTGTAGTAGGTCACGGCACCGTCCCAGTCCCCGACGCGGGACGCCTCCTGGCCCTGACGATAGGCGTGCCCCGCGGCACACCCCGATGCAATCAGGGTGAGAACGATCAGAGCTGCAAGCCTGTGCTTCAACAGCGGCACTCCATATCAACGCCCGTCCAATCGGGCCATGCTACTTGCCGACGCATTCCTGTCCGGACATGCGGATCGTCGTCCGGCCGCGGCCATCGGCGTACTCCATCACCACCGATTCGACGCCGATGCTCACGAGACGGTACTGCCCCGCGATTATCTCTCCTTCGCGTGCCCGCATCGTCGTCCGGCAATCGCTGAACACCGCGATTTTTCCCAGACCCTGCACGCCCTCGAGCAGCCCGATGTATTTCAGCGTGATGGGCGGTGGTGGTGGCGGCCCAACAGGCGCCGGCGGCACATACGGCTGAGGCGGCGGCTTCGGCCCCGTGTCCTTCGGCTCCGGCGGAGGCGGCGGCTTCACGTAAAACCTGAACGGATTCCGCTCGTTCGAATCGGCCGCGGGCTTCTGCTCCTTCAAGGCCTCGAGATGCACGTTCAGATCGCTCGGCTGAACGTTGTCGACGTTCTTGTTGCCGCGCACCGATGCCCGGGGATTAGACGATGGCGCCGGGGGGGCGGCTGACTTACCCGACATGAACGTCGAGAGCAGTGCGAGCACGACCGCCACACCTAACGCGATAAGAAGCCATGGACGCGGCCTGCCGGATGGCTGCGAGGACGTGTCAGTTGCCATTCGCAGTCGTCCGGTAATAGGTGGCAATTTCGACGTTCACGTTGATGCCACGACTCTCGACTTCGCTCTGCGTCAGCTCGACCTTCTCGAGCACCAGGAATTCGGGCGCCGTCTCGAGTTCGTGAATGAAGCGCCGGATGTTCCGATACTCACCGGAGAGCGCGACTCGATATGTGAACTTGACGAGCTGGCTGTCGCGCTCCGGCCTGGCGTCCGACGCCGTGCGCTCGACGCGGAGGCCGCTCTGTTGAGCCAGCTGCTGAATTCTCAGGAACGTGATCCGGCGCGCGGCGCTCATGTCGGGCGGCAGGACGTCGCTGTAGAACTTCTGCAGTTCCTGGTCCGCCTGGCTCTTGCCTTTTACGGTCGCTTGAGCGCCTTGATAATCGCGCCTGGCCGCATTGAGCGTCGAGGTCGCCGCGGTGAAGTCTTGCTCGCCGCCCGCAACCTTCTTCGACAGGGGATAGACAACGATAAAGAACAGCGCAACGTTCACGAGCAGCGCGAGCGCGAGCGGGAGGATCAACCGACGCTTTTCCGTGAGCACACGTCGCGCGTCCATCACTTGCGTCCTCCACCGCGCTGCGGTTGGCCCGCCGGCGGTGTTGCAGGCCGGGGCGCGGCCTCAGGCGTTGGCTTCGCCGAAGTTGGCGGCGTCGCCTGAGCTGGTGCCGCGGCCGGCGACGATTCCGGCTCCGCGACGCTACCGACGTAGGTGCTGTGAATCGTCGCGCGCTGCAATCCGTCGTCGGTGAGCTCCGAGGTTGGGGCCAGCACGTCTTCGAACGCGCCAGTGGCCTCCAGTTTCTCGACGAACTCGTCCACGTCGGCTGCCCGCTTGCCGAGAACCGTCATCGTGACGGTCGTCGCTCCGTCCTTGAAGGACGGGCGAACCGACGTGAGCATCACGTCGGGCGGAATCGTCGCTTCGATTCGGTTGAAGAACTCCGTCCATGAAAAGGTCCGTTGATCGATGAGCGCGTTCGCTTCGTCGGCGGCGCCGACGATGACCGCCAGTTCGTCCTTGTTGATCGTCCGCCGGATACGCGTCGCCTCGGTGCTCAGCCGCACGGCTTCGGCACGATCGCCGCTCGTGCGCGACGACAGCTCGGTGCTGTGACGTGACAACGTGACAATCTTGCTGACGTTGAGGACCGTCACCAGCAGGACGATCGCCGCGGCCAGCGCCACGAGCACGTGGATGGCCCGCTCGTTGTAGAACGGCCGCGTGGCGAGATTGCTCTTCAGCATCAGGCGGTCTGCTCCCGCAGAATCACGCCGATGGCGGGCGCCAGGCTGTCGAGAAGCTCCGGAGCGACCGCAATGCGGTCACGCATCGCGACAGCGCCGCGGAAGTCGAGTGGATCGACCCGGACACCGAGACGGCCCTCCAGTTCGTGTCGCAGCCGATCGACTGCGTCTGCACCTCGGAGCGAGGCACCGGCGAGGACCACGCGGGCGAAGCCCCCGCCGCCGAGCCGATCCTCGTGGTACATCGCCGTCTGGTGCACCAGATCCGCCAGGTCATCGTCTTTTTCGGCCGCGCGCGTGCGGAAGAAAATGACGTCAGCGCCGCGAACGACGGCCATGGTGCTGTAGTCGGCGGCGATGTGCACCAGCAGCCAGTCGGCGGTGGGCGCGGCACGACCGTCAGTGGCCAGCACCGCGTTCACCAGATTGATCGTCGCGAGATCGACGATGCCCGGATAGGCACCGGCGGCTTCGCACGCCCGTTCGTAGCTTTCGATGACGTCGCGGCGCGCGACGGTGACGACGAATTCGCGACCGCCCTCCGGCGGGACGATGCCGGGAATATAGGACACCTGCGCATCTTCGATCTTGAACGGTGCGGCCTTGCGCACCTGCCAGCGAATCAGTTGATCGAGATCCTGGGCTTTCGCCGGGACCTTCTCGAAACGGACCAGCGACAGTTTGCCGACGGTGTCGGGGAGCACGAGCGCAACCCGCCTGGGGCGCGACGACAGCCGATCGAGCACGCTTCGGATCGCCGCGGTGAGCGCCGCCGGGTCGTGCACGTTGATCGCGTTGAGGCTTGCATCGACAACCCCCGCCGGCAGCGGCTCTCCGGCGTAGCTCGAGAGCACGCGGCTTCCGCCCTGCCCGGAGATCACGGCAGCCGTGACCCGACGCGGGTTGATCTCGACCGCGGCGACGGGCGGTCGATTCGAGAGCCAGCGAGGGAGCGCAGCACTCATTCGACGAACGTCACCTTGTTGATCTCGCGGAGGGTCGTGATTCCCTTCAACACCTGCTCGACGGCCGACTCCCTCAGGAAACGCATCCCCTCATCTCGCGCGGCCTTCTTGATTTCGGACGTCGGGCGGCGGTTGAGAATCAACTCGCGGATGGTGTCGGTCAGGTCGAGCAGCTCGCAAATCGCCGTCCGTCCGCGGTAGCCGGTCCCGCCACACTCGATGCACCCCGCGCCTTCGAAGAACACCCCGCGCTGTTCGAGCGAGGGATCGAGCGCCGACTCTTCGAGCATCGCCCGCGTCACTTTCTGCGGCCGCTTGCAGTGCACGCAGACGTTCCGCACCAGCCGCTGCGCGAGGACGCAGTTCAGGGCCGAGACGAACTGGTAGGCCTCCACGCCCATGTTCAAGAATCGTCCGAGCACGTCGAGCACATTGTTGGCGTGGACAGTCGTGAACACGAGGTGGCCGGTGAGCGCCGAATTGATGGCAATCTGCGCCGTCTCCGCGTCGCGGATCTCCCCGACCATGATCTTGTCGGGGTCGTGCCGCAAGATCGACCGCAGTCCGCGGGCGAAGGTCAGGCCCTTCTTCTCGTTGATTGGAATCTGCGTGATGCCGCGCAGCTGGTACTCGACCGGATCCTCGATCGTGATGATCTTGTCCTCGATCGACTTGATCTCCGACAGCGCCGCGTAGAGGGTTGTCGTCTTGCCGCTGCCGGTCGGCCCCGTCACCAGGACCATCCCGTACGGCTCGGCAATGTATTTGCGGAACCGCCGCAGCTCGTCCTCCGGGAATCCCAGGATGTCGAGGCGCAGCTCGTGGAACTGCTCGCTGATCGATTCCTTGTCGAGGATACGGATGACGGCGTCTTCGCCGTGCACGCTGGGCATGATCGAAACGCGGAAGTCGATCGTCTTGCCGGGCATCCGCAGCTTGAACCGTCCGTCCTGCGGCACGCGCTTCTCGGCGATGTCGAGCTCCGCCATGACCTTGACGCGCGAGATGATCGTGCTGTGAAACCGCTTGTCAATCGGCCGCATCGCCGGCTGCAGCACGCCGTCAATCCGATACTTCACGTGCACCGCATCGTCCTGCGTTTCGATGTGGATGTCGCTCGCCCTCCGCTGGATGGCGCTGTAAATGGTCGTGTCGACCAGGCGGATCACGGGACTCGCGTCGGCAGTCAGCTTCTCGACCGTCAGCGCCTCGTCGCCCGAGTCGTCTTCCCGCAGGATCTGGAGCTGGAAGCTCTCGGTCGCGTCCTCGAGGACGCGCTGCGAGCTCTCGCTCTTCTTCAGGATGGATTGAATGGCCGAGGGTGTCCCGACGGTGACCTTGATCGGCGTCGCCAGCAGAACACCCAGCTCGTCGATCATCGGCAGATCGGTCGGGTCGGAGACGACGATCACCAGCGCGTGCCCTTCGCGGTGGTACGGCACGAAACCGTAGCGCAGCATGAGCTCGGCCGGAATCGCGCGGAACAGCTCGTGGTCGATGCTGTACTGGGACAGGTCGACGAAGTCGAGCCGATACCGCTCGGCGAGCCGTTTCGCGTGCGCGACCTCCGCCGCATGCTCCGCGTCAGTCGGTTCGACGCTGGTCAGATAGAGAGCAGCGTCGCTGGATGTTGGATGCGTATCCACAGATAGTTCCCAGTTCCCAACTTCCAGTTCCCAGTGAGTTTCCAGCGCACTGGAAACTCACTGGGAACTGGCAACTTTCGATTAACTGATCATCGACGACAAGTTGAAGAGCGGCATGTAGAGCGACAGCAGCAGCGCCGCAATGATGATGCCCATGATCACGAGCAGCGCCGGTTCGACCATGGTGATGAACCGCGTCAGGCTCGTTTCAATCTCTTCGTCATAGAATTCCGACAGGCTGTTCAGCATTTCCTGCAGCGCGCCGGTCGACTCGCCGACCTCCACCATCTTGATTGCCACGTCCGGAAATGCGCCGCTCGCCATCATCGCCGACGCCAGCGCGCGGCCTTCGCGTACCTGCTGAGCGGCCGTCGTCAGCTCCTGCGCCAGATACTGGTTGCTGATCGCGCGCGCGGACACGTCAATCGCGTTCACGAGCGGGATCCCCCCGCCCAGCAACGTCGCCAGCGTGCGGGTCGCCTGCGACGTCGCAAATTTCTGCGCAATCGGGCCAAGCGCCGGGATACTGAGCATCCACTTGTCGAAGCGTCGACGATTCCCCGGACGCTTCAGCCATGCGACGAACCCAAGAATGACGGCGCCGACGCCGAGCACGACAACAAAGAAGTACGCCACGGCAAAGTTCGAGAACGACACGATGATCCGTGTCGACAACGGCAGCTCGCGATCGAACTGGTTGTAGAACGCACCGAACTCGGGAACGACACGGAGCACGATGATTCCGACCACGACGCAGGAAAGCGCGAGCAGGATGGTCGGATACACCAGCGCCGAAATCGTTTTCCGCTTCACCCCGGAGATGACTTTTACGTACGCGACGTACCTACGGATGACCTGCTCGAGGCTGCCGCTCTTCTCTCCGGCGAGGAGAGACGCGGTGTAGACGCCTGGAAACAGGGCGCCCTGGGCTTCAAACGATTCCGACAACGAGCTTCCCGCTCTGACCCGCTCGTACACGTCATCCAGGACCGACTTCAGGAGCGGGTTCGACACCCGCTGCCGGAGGATGTCGAGCGATTGGACCAGCGGCATGCCCGCCTTCAGCAGCGTTGCCAGCTCCTGGTTGAACACCAGGAACTCGCGGGTCGAGATCCGATTGCGCCGGGGAAGCTTGAACGAGCCGAGCGCCGCCCGTCCAGCCCGCTGAATCGCGAGGACGTACAGGCCTTTCTCTTCGAATTCGTGGCGGAGGCGCGCCTCGCTTTCCGCGGCGTAGACCCCTTCCACGATTTCCCCGCTGGGGGTGCCAAGCCTGCAGCGAAACTCCATGCAATTAGTCGGGCGAGACCGTCTTGTCGGCGCAAGATCTTGTCTGTGAGGGCATTATCGGCCGATCTATCGGCGAATTATATATCACCCCCGCGGCAGCCAACCTACGCCCGTCCCCTGGATTAGACAGCGAAAACGGACCGGCGGATGGAAGAAATGCGCCCCGCGTGACCCGGTTGGGCTGGGACGTCAGCGCGATTTCGTGGGCAGGCCTAACGGGAGCGGGTCGTCTGACCCCGGTCTGACCCCCGTCTGACCCCAAGGTGCTATTTCAGGCCGGCGAGCGAGAGGATTCGGGTGACGTAGTCGCGCGTCTCGCGATACGGCGGAACGCCGTTGAATTTCTCGACCGCGCCGACGCCCGCATTGTAGGCAGCGAGTGCGAGCTCCAGACGTGACCCAAATCGATCGAGCAGCGATTTGAGATGCTTAATCCCGGCCTCGATGTTGGCCTTCGGCTCGAATGGATTCCTGACGTTGTATTCCCGCGCCGTCGACGGCATCAGCTGCATCAACCCCATGGCGCCCTTTGGCGACCTGGCGGTCGGCCGGAACTTCGATTCCACCTGAATCAGCGCCCGAACCAGCAGCGGGTTCACCCCCTGGGCCTCGGAAACCGAGGCGATGATTTCCCCGTATGGTGTTTCTTCCAGAATCGACCCATCCTGCTCCACCTCGGTTGGCCCTGATTCCTTCGCCTGGGGAGCATCGGGGTCAATGTACGGCACCTCGTCCGGCTCGATCTTGTCGATCAGGGTCGTACTGCACGTCACCTCGCCGCCGCTTCGAAGCGTCAGGGTGATTTGGTCACCGTCTACCGTATGACTCTTCACCGAAAGCGTCCGCCCCGACGACAGGAAGACGATCTCCGCCGACGCAGGGATCGCCGTCGCCAGCAACGCGAGAAGCGTCAATGGCAGCAGGTGCTGGGGCTTTGGTCTCATGCGAAGGGAGTATCCTACCATCCGGCGCGGCAATCTGTCCAGATTCAATACAGTCCAGGTTTGTCCAGGGGCTCTGAGCCCTCCAGAAGACTGTATCGGCGGGTGACTGAGCCTCAGTTAGCTGGGCTGCTGGCTACCGGCTAGCAGCTTTCTGGCGGCCGGCGCCCCAGGGACCAGGAACTGAGCGGCCGATCACTTCGGTTCTACGAAGGCGTGGAACACGCGAATCCCCAATTCCCGGACGTCACCGTTTCCGGGGCTGAAGGTCCGATCGAGATCGAGAACGAGCTCGCTCATGTCCCCCGTCCCCAGCTGAGCCGCAGTAATGGGGAACGTAAAGAGCTTCCGGTCGCGGTTGTCGGCGGCAAAGCTCGCGACCGTCTCGGATCCCAGCCTGATGGTGAGCTGCTGTGGCGGCGTGAAGAGGTCGGTCCGAGCGTCGAACTCGAGATAGAACGTCGAGTCCTTCTTGGGGTTTTTAAAGGAGATCGTCGCGCTTTTCTTCGTCCACTGCCACTCTGAGGTGGCGTTATCGGTCGCGACCTCGGCGGGGTGCCAGCCATCCTTATATATCAGGAAGATATTCTCGGACTGCGGCTGCAGCTGGAACTTCGAAACCAGGTATTCCTTCTTCCCGACCTGCTGCGCATTCAGCGTCGCCCGGTTCGTGCTCGCGCGATCGTAAAGACCGAGCCGCACGGACGCCTCGCCGATGTACGGATAGTTCGGCACGAAGACCGTTCGCGTGTACTCCACGGTCTGGCCCGGCTTCCACGTCGACGTCGGTGGAGTTGGCAGGTGATCCTCAGTCCAGAGCAGCTCACCGGTCGGGTCGAGCACGTGCACGAACACCCAATAGTCCGAGTTGAACTTGGCGTCCGGCGCGACCACGAACTTATAGGTCAACTTCACCGGGCTGCCAATCGGCACCTTGTCGTGATTCAGGGTCAACGACGGGGTGGCGACCGGCGGTTCGTTGTCGGTCTTTCGGCTGCAGGAGACGGACGTGGCGAGGCACGCAGCGACAGCCACGTACGCGAACACGGAAACATGTCTAGACATGGATTTCTTCGGTCAACGGTCGAAAAGAGGACGCACAGATCCGGAGCGGCCCGGACATCACAGAACGCGAATGCTAACTTAGTTGTCCGAGCTACTGCAATATGTTACGTTCACTTCGTTCACGAGGAGACTGATGCACGAAGCGCTGGGAATGGTCGAAACACGGGGACTCATTGGCTCTATCGAGGCGGCAGACGCCATGGTCAAGGCGGCCAACGTCGTCCTGGTCGGCAAGGAGTACATAGGCGCGGGATATGTCACCGTGCTCGTGCGCGGTGATGTCGGTGCGGTGAAGGCCGCGACCGACGCCGGTGCGGCGGCGGCGCGCCGCGTCGGCGAGTTGATTTCGGTCCACGTGATCCCCAGGCCCCACGCGGAAGTGGAAAAGATCCTCCCGAAACTCAAGGACGCGAAGGCGTCGTAACGTCCCCGTCGGTCACGCATGGCGCAGCCCACGGCACAGACCGATCGCGATCTCACCTCGATCAGCGAAGCACGCTCGCTGGCCCGACGGGCGAAAGCCGCGGCGCCTGCGCTCGCTGAACTCTCGCAGCAGCAAATCGACGCGATCGTCGACGCGATGGCGGCGGCAGTGACGCCGCACGCCGAAGCTCTGGCTCGCCTGGCCTATGAGGAGACGGGATACGGCGTGGTTGCCGACAAGGTTCAGAAGAACCTGTTTTCGTCGCAGAAGGTCTACAATTTCATCAGGCCGATGAAAACGGTCGGCGTCATCGGCAGGATCGAGGACAAGAAGGTCATCGAAATCGCGGAACCCTTTGGCGTCGTCGCGGCGATCGTTCCCTCAACGAATCCGACATCCACCGCGATCTACAAGATCCTCATCTCGCTCAAAGCGCGCTGCCCCATCGTCATCAGCCCGCACCCGTCTGCAGCGCGCTGCATCACGCGCGTCGCCGAGATCATGAACGAGGCGGCAAGAGCCGCGGGAGCTCCTGAAGGATCAATCAACTGGATGACGACGGTCACGCTCGAGGGTACCCAGGAGCTGATGAAGGCGCGCGAGACGGCGGTCATCCTCGCAACCGGCGGGATGGGACTCGTTCGCGCCGCTTACAGCGCCGGAAAACCGGCGTACGGTGTGGGTCCAGGAAACGCGCCCGCCTACATCGAGTCATCCGCCGACGTGCCCAAGGCGGTTCAGGACATCATCACCGGCAAGACGTTCGACAACGGCTTGCTGTGCTCGTCGGAAAACTCGGTCGTGTGCGATGCGCCGCTCGTGCAAGACGTGAAGCGGCAGTTCGTCGCCGGCGGCGCCCACTTCATGTCGGCGGCCGAAATCGACGCAGTGGGCCGCTTGCTGGTCACGCCTCAGCGGCTGCCGAATCCGAAACTGGTCGGCCGTCCGGCAACCTTCATCGCGCAGCAGGCCGGCATTACCGTGCCCCCATCCACACGCGTGCTGATCGCGGAACTCGCCGGGGTCGGTCGCGACTATCCGCTATCGATTGAGAAGCTCTGCCCGGTGCTTTCCTTTTATGTCGTCAACGACTGGCGGGAAGGCTGCGAGCGCTGCAAGGAAATCCTGAGGTACGGCGGGATGGGACACACGATGTCGATTCACTCCAGGAACGACGACGTCATCCTGCAGTTCGGCCTGAAAAAACCGGCATTCCGGATTGTTGTCAACACGCCCACGACGCTGGGATCGATCGGATTGACGACGGGGCTTGATCCCTCGATGACGCTCGGCTGCGGCGGATACGGCGGGAATATCACGTCCGACAATATTTCGCCGAAGCACCTGCTGAATATCAAACGGTTGGCCTACGAAACCAGCCCAGCGCCCGTCCGGCGGGATGCCGCAGCCCAGGTCCCTCCGCTGCCGAAACGCCCCCAGGATCCCCGGCAGCCTGGCGGGATTGCCGCCGGTCCCCTCGCGCGGAGGATCGACGAGTTCCTCGCCTCCCGCGGGTACTCAGCGCCAGAGGCAGCCGGCAGTCGCCCAGCTGTTCCAGACGTTCGGGTGCCGTCCGCCCACGAGTCCTTCGACTCGGGTCCCCTCGCCCAGGGCGGGCCTCCAGTCCCGGCACAGGCGGCGCCTCCTCCGACTCCCGTATCAACCGTGCAAAAACCAACCGACTTCGTATGCGAAGACGACGTACGTCAGGCCGTCCGTCAGGCGCGCAAAATTGTGATTGGCGATCACACGATCATCACTCCGGCCGCACGCGACCTCGGAGAAGCGCATCGGGTTTTCGTTCAGGCGAGCTGGCCACGCTGATCACAATTTTGCCGGTTATTGTTGAGTAAGTTGGAGTTAGGGTTGACTGGGGATGAGGTGGATGCTATTCTTCTTGCCCCAGCAATTCGTCAGGCTCCTGCGGCTTACTGTTTTTGCCCGGTTATCGCAAAAACGTCGGCCGCACCGCGACGGTCCCAGCGTCGACCGTTGCGCGGAGTGGTAAGAGCCTGCCGCGACCAAGGCGGCCGAACGCCGCCGAACGGCACTTCCCGGCGGAGCGGAAGGGCCTGTCGTGGCGTGGCGGCGGAGTCGCCAGAAACTCTCGCGCCGAAGCGGCGTGAGTCGCGAAGGCGGATCCAGACCCACCGGCAGGTGGCGCTGGGGGTGACCTCTTCAGGGGCCCCCGGCTTGCAGTTCGAGGTTCGCGCAAGTCCGGCAGTCCTTGAGGGGAGCGCCCAGCATGACGACGCGTACATCGTGGCCGGTAGCCGCCGTCGTAGTTTTTCTGGCAACCGCGTGTAGTTCGAACCCCAAGCCGAACGCCCAGGCGGCTCCCGCCCAGGCGCCAGCCAAGCCAGCGGCACCGCCGGTTGTCGTTCCCCCTCCACCACCTGATCCCATCGCCTCGCTGATTGCGTCCTCTCAAGCGCATTTCGAGACCGGCGAACGTGAACTTCGCGTCGGCCATCTCGAGAGCGCGCGGGCGGAATTCGATCGCGCGGTCGACATCCTGCTCGAGTCGCCTTATGGGGCTCGGACGGATGCGCGTTTACGCGAGCAGTTCGACCGCCTGGTGGACCGAATCAACGCCTACGAAGTCACCGCCCTTCGTCAGGGTGACGGCTTCGCTGAAAAGAAAGAGGAACCCGCCTCCATCGACGAGCTGCTGACGATCGCGACGTTCCCGAAGCCGGACGCCGCGCCTCAAACGACTGAGACGGTCAAGGAAGATCTGGCAGAGACCGAGCACGACATCCCGATCGCTCAGAACTCCCGCGTGTTGGCCTATGTCGAGCTCTTTCAGGGACGGCTTCGCGAGTTCATCCAGGACGGCCTGAGCCGCGGCACTCAGTATCTGCCGATGATCCAGAACGTGTTCAGGGCTGAGGGACTTCCCCTCGACCTCGCCTACATTCCGATCATCGAGAGCGGCTTCAAGCCGAACGCCGTTTCCAAGGCCAAGGCAAAGGGCCCGTGGCAGTTCATGAAGGCGACCGCGCTCGAGAACGGCCTGCACCACGACTGGTACATCGACGAGCGGTCGGATCCCGAAAAGGCGACGGTCGCGGCGGCGAAATACCTCAAGACGCTCAGTAAGCTGTTCGACGGCGACTGGAATCTGGTGCTCGCCGCGTACAACGGCGGTCCGGGACGGGTCCAGCGCGCGATGAACCGCTCGGGCAAGGAGGACTTCTGGGAACTCGCTCAGTCGTCCCGTTATCTCCCCCGCGAAACCCGCGAGTACGTCCCGCTCATCCTCGCGGCGATCATCGTCGCCAAGAACCCCGCTCAGTATGGATTCGAGGTCGTCACGCAGACCCCGGTTCAGTACGACAAGGTCACGGTTCCGCGCGCGATCGATCTCCGGCGCGTCGCCGAGTGGACGGGTTCGTCGATCGATGAGATCCAGTCGCTGAACCCGCAACTTCGTCGCTGGACGACGCCGGTCAAGTATCCGACCTTCGAACTGAAGGTTCCAGCAGGGACCGGCGATAAATTCCAGACGCGCCTTGCCGATGCGACCCCGGCGGACCTGAACGCGTTGAAGTGGTACACGGTTCGAAACGGCGAGTCGCTCACAACGATCGCGCGCAAGCTGGGCGTGAGCCGCACGGATCTGGCGGAAGCGAACGGCCTCTCGACCAAGTCACGCGTCAGCGGGGGACAGGAACTGATTATTCCGCGAGCGCCGGCCACACTCCTCGCATCACGCACTGACCGTCCGGCGCCTGCGGTCCTCGCGTCGCGACCCGTCAGCGGAACCGCGACAATCCCGGACGCCCCGGCACGCACCCAGTCGACGATCGTCTATCGCGTCAAGCGCGGCGACACGTTGTTCTCCATCGCCGAGCTGTTCGACACAACCGTCGCGAAGATCAAGACCTGGAACAAGCTCAATAGCAACGCGCTCGCGATCGGCACGCGTCTGAAGATCGTTCGCTGACAAGCCGTCGCGCTCCTCTAGAGCCGCCCATGGCTTAGAGTCGTGATTCCATCCGCCGTCACGTTACACGCGCCCAGGCGAGGGTGGAGATCCGAAGATCCGAAGGAATTCCGCACGCTGCGGCTCGAGGTGAAGACAGCCGCCCTATCCACGTTCGCTACCTCGTGTTCTGTTCGCGGTCGCAGAATCTGCGATCTTCAGCGCTCTCTGCGCGCACATGCTAGGTAAATCGGTACGTCGTCCCGCTTGCATCCCCAACCCGTGTGCTTGCGTGCGTGCGTACGGCGGCGGTGTACGGGATAGAGGCCTGCACGGTCAGCGTCGAAGTCGACGTGTCCTTCGGCCTGCCCGGCATCACGATGGTCGGCCTTCCGGACGCATCGGTGCGTGAGAGCCGCGATCGGATTCGCAGCGCCATCCGAAATTCAGGTTTCGAGTTTCCGGAACATCGCGTCACGGTCAACCTCGCGCCTGCCGACATTCGCAAAGCGGGCTCATCTTTCGATCTGCCCATCGCCATCGGCGTCCTCGCCGCCAGCGGCGTCGTCGCACGACGCAACGTGGACGATGTGCTTTTGCTGGGTGAGCTTTCGCTCGACGGCGGCATCCACTCTGCGCGCGGCGTCTTGCCGATTGCCGCAGCGGCGCGGCGAGAGCGGTTCAGCGGCCTGCTCCTTCCGAGGCCCAACCATGCTGAAGCCTCCGTCGTGCAGGGATTGGAGCTATTCGGCGTCCAATCGCTGGACGAAGCGGTGTCGGCCCTGAATGATCCCGCCGGATTCCGCTTGCACGCGGTGAAGCAGACACCTCCCCCACCCTCTCCGCCTCGGACAGACGGCGACTTCGCCGACGTACACGGCCAGGCCCTCGCGCGCCGTGCCCTTGAGATCGCGGCTGCCGGCGGTCACAACACGCTGATGGTCGGGCCGCCTGGCTCGGGCAAGACGATGATGGCCAGGCGCGTGGCGGGAATCCTGCCTGCGCTGGTGTTCGACGAAGCGCTGGAGGTCACGTCAATCCACTCGGTCGCTGGATTGCTGGGAGCCGGACACGGTTTGATGTCGCAGCGTCCGTTTCGCGCCCCGCACCACACGATCTCGGATGTTGCGCTCGTCGGCGGCGGTCAGAATCCGCGACCGGGCGAAATCAGCCTCGCTCACCACGGCGTCCTGTTCCTTGACGAAATGGCGGAATTCAACCGGCGGGTGCTCGAAGTGCTGCGTCAGCCACTCGAGGAAGGATGCGTGCGGATTGCCAGGGCGCTGCGCACGGTCTCATTCCCTGCGCGCTTCATGCTGGTCGGAGCCATGAATCCGTGCCCGTGCGGATTTCACGGCGACGAGTCCAGGCCATGCCGGTGCACACCCCAGCAGATTGCGCGCTATGGCTCTCGACTGTCCGGCCCTCTTCGCGACCGCATGGATCTGACCGTAGCGGTTGCTGCCTTGCCGGCGCGCGAACTGGCGTCGGCGGAAGGCAGCGAATCGTCGGCGAGCATTCGCGCACGCGTCGAGGCCGCACGCGCGCGGCAGATTGAACGCGATGAGGCGTTGAACGCGCGGCTCCAGGGAAGGCGCCTGCGAAACCGGACACGGCTCGCCCCCGACGCGCGGCGGCTGTTCGATCGCGCGCTGACTCAGCTGGCCTTGACCGCGCGCGGGCACGACCGAGTGCTTCGTGTGGCGCGTACGATTGCCGACCTCGAAGGCGCCGAAGGCATCCTCGCGGACCACCTCGCCGAGGCCCTTCAATTCAGAGGCGACTAAGAATCACTTAGAGACAGGAAAGGAGAAAAGAGAAAGGGAGAAGAGAGAAACTCCATTCTCCCTTCTCCTCTCCGAAGGCGGACCGATTAACGATTCTCCTCTTCCGTCTTGCCGGGCGGCTCGGCGAGCGCCTTTCGGGCCTCGTCTGCGCCGTTGAAGTCGGACTTCATGGCCAGGGCACGCTTCAGTGCGGCGCGCCCTTGCGCGTCGTTGCCCTGTTTCAAGTGTGCGAGGCCCAGGTGGTATTGATAGGTGGGGTTGGTCGGGGCTTTCGCGGCGGCACGCTCGAATGCTGAAATCGCGTGCTGGACCAGCCCCTTGCGATAGTAGACCCAGCCGAGCGTGTCGTCCGCCTCAGGGCGCTTCAATTGCGCTTGCGCGACGGTGGCGAGCTTCAACGCCTCGTCCAGCCGGCCATCCTCGGCGTACATCCATGCCAGATTGTTGGCCGCGACGCCCGCATTGGAATCGACCGCGAGCGCGCGCTCGTACTGCTGTTTTGCCGAATCCCGATCGCCGCGAGCCTCGTGAATCATCCCGACCAGCGTCAGCGGCCCGGCCGGAGCGTGCGCGCGCTCGGCGAGGGCCTGGTAGTCGGTCAGCGCGCGATCGAGTTGGCCGTTGGCAACAGCGATCCGGCCGAGGAGATCGTAGGCGTCGAGCTGAGACGGATCAGTGGTGACCACCCCGCGCAGCGTCTGTTCGGCCTCGGCGGTGTCGCCCGACGCGAGTGCCACTCGGGCCGCCAGGATTTTTACCTGTGGATCGTTGGGGGCGCGCTTCTGCCATTCGGCGACGCGGGCCCGTGCGACGGCCGTGTTTCGCTGCGCGATGTCGGTGGTCACCAGGCCGACGAGCGCGTCATACGAGTTGGGCGCGAGACGGAGCGCGTCCTCGAACGATTTCCGAGCAGCCGGAACTTCGTTGCCTTGCAGCGCGACCCAGCCGCGCTCGACGTGAAGCGGTGCGGAATCAGGGTTCCGCGAGATTCGCTGGGCGAGCTCCCGTTCCGCACGCGACAGGTCCCCCTGCGCACGCAGGCTCCTCGACATCAACACCGCTGCATCCACATCGTCTGGACGGTCGTCGGACACCTGTTCGGCGGCCTTCAGCGCTTCAGCCGCTTCGCCGCGTGCAAGCTGCAGGCGCGCCAACTGCAGACGTGCGGCGTCCGCGCGAGGATTGAGTTTGAGCACGCTTTGGAACGCGCGCTCTGCGGCGGCCCGGTCGTTTCGCGCGATCGCCGTCAGGCCGAGCGTGTACTGGGCGGCGACGGATCCGGCGGCAAGGTTGACTGCTTCCTGCGCTTCCTTGGCCGCCTCGTCCAACTTTCCATCAATGAGCAGCATTCGCGCCTTCGCGACGCGCGCCCCTTCGTACTTCGGGTTGTCGTGAATGAGGCGATCGACGATCGCGTACGCGTCCTTCTGGCGGCCCGACGAGTACTCGAGCGAGGCGATCCGCAGCGACGCCGCTTTCGCTTCGTTCTTGTCCAAACCGGTTTCCAGGCCGCGAAGCACCGTCATCGCCTTCTCACGGTCGCCCACGCCAGCATAGTAGTCGGCGAGCGCGAGACGTCCACCAGGCTGGGAGATGAGCGCCTGGAAGTGCGGCTCCGCCTCAGCAGCTCGATGAGTCGACAAGTACAAGAGCGCGAGCGTCCGGTGGACGTCACTGTTGGCTGCGTCGAGAGCCAGCGCGGCCTTCAACGTCGCTTCCGATGCCTTGGTATCGCCG
>Ga0207701_10000394_pt1 | contig 44757 bp, 35 predicted proteins | sample KBSSwiSSwithPhiX_FD_184294 | JGI IMG/M metagenome (GOLD analysis project Ga0207701, IMG submission 184294) | Switchgrass rhizosphere bulk soil microbial communities from Kellogg Biological Station, Michigan, USA, with PhiX - S5 (SPAdes) (version 2) | ecosystem: Environmental > Terrestrial >... | reverse complement strand
ATTCCAGCGGTGTAATGGTGTAGAACCAGCCGTAGCTGCCGTAGGCCTTCCACTTGCCGTCGCCCTTGACGTCGTAAGCAAAGCCCGCGCGCGGTGCGATCTTGTCCTTGAACCCGAAGGTGATATCAAGGGCATCCGGATACTGTGTCTGGTCCTTGAACGACGGGATGTGCTCGTTTTCGGTCCGCACACCGGCGTTGATCGTCAGCCGTGATGACATTTCCCACTGGTCCTGGAGCCAGAACGCGTAGTTGTTCGAACTCACCTTGCCGATCGTGCCCGTCTGGTTCAGGGTGTAGTAACCGTACTTGCCCGTGGTGGTGGCACCTGTGTCGGGATTGGTGTAGGCCTGCCCCCAGAACAGCGAGACGGCGGGCAGGGACGCGCCGTCGAGCACGTCGTTGCCGAAGTTCTCGAACCGCATGCCGGTCTTGAAGGTGTGCTGCCCCTTCATCGACTTGAAATACGTCCCGTTCGCGTTGAAGTAGGCACGCGTGAAGATGTTACGTACCGTGCCCCGGTTCGTCGGATTGTCCGCGTAACCGCTGACCTGCTGGAACTGTGTCGGAACGGTCGGGAACCCGTTCTTAATCATCTCCGCATCGCTGTTCCCTGCCCCGCTGAACGTGTGGACGATCGCATTGCCGCGGAACTCCGCAGGCGTCGTGTTGTTCGTCCGGTACGAACCGCCCGACAGGTTGACGAAGAACGTCGGCTTGATCACCCAGTCCACGTTGCCGGTGTAGGTGTCGTTCGTGCCGTTGGCGCCCTGCTTCACCCACCGTGCGTCGTACGCGGCCTGGTTGATCGACCCGTCGGCATTCTTGTCGAAAGCCGATCGCGTCATGCCCCTGCTGTCTACGCCGCCTGGATAGACGCCGCTGGTGGCGCTGGCGGGGATCAGTCCGCCGTTGTCGGGCTCGAGGCCGGGCGCTGTTCCGCGGTTGCCATCGCGCTGGTTCGAGGCAGAGAACTTCAGCCGCAGGTTATTCGAAAGCTGGGTGCTGACGTTGTAGTTGTAGTACTTCGAGTCGCTCCACCAATCGAAGTGGCGAACCGTCTTCGACGGGTCCGTGGTGAACGTCGCGTCGCGACTGTAGTTGTTCTTGGTGTAGCCGACGCCGGCGTAGAACCACAGCTTGTCGTGCAGGACCGGGCCGCCGAAATCGCCGAGCGGGCTCCAGTAGGTCCACGGCGTGTCGGGCGCCAGCATCCCCGTCTGCCGGGTGCTGAAGTCGCTCGCAGTGTACGGGCTGAACCGCGCGCTCGGACGACGTGCGCCATAGAAGCTGTCATTCTGGAAGTACGTGCCCGCCTGTCCGTGGAACTGGTTGCTGCCGGACTTCGTGAGAACGTTGATGACGCCGCCGGTCGTACCGCCGTATTCGGCCGCGTAGCCGGACGACTTCACCTGTACTTCGTTGATGAAGTCGAGGAGCATCACCTTGCCGGACGTGCCGTCCCGCAGGTTCGTCGTGTCCATCCCGTCGATGATGAATCGGTTCTCCGAACCGGACGCGCCGTCGACCTGGATACCACCGGACTTCGACTCGTCCTGTGCGCCGGGTGCGGTCTTCAGGATCGTCTGAAAGTCGCGACCCTTCGGCATGCGCTCGATCGTCTCGCGCTGAATCGTCGCGAACGTCGCCGCCTGCTTGACGTCGATGAGCGGCGATTCGCCGGTGACGGTCACCGATTCGGACACGCCGGCGAGCTTCAGCGTCAGATCGATCGTGAGCAGTTTGCCGAGCGTCACGGCGGCGTCGCTAATCTTGGCCGGCACGAAGCTCTGAAGGCTGGCGCTGACCTCGTAGATTCCAGGTGGCAGCGCGGGGAAACGATAGATGCCGTCGGCGTTGGTCACCGCGGTGCTGACGCCCACGGCCGACGGACTGCGCGCCTCAACGGTCACGCCGGGGAGCACAGCCCCGGACGAGTCCTTGACGACGCCCTGAATGGAGCCGGTCTGTTCCTGTGCGGCAGCCGGCAACGCCAGCAGCAGCAGGGCGAACAAAGCCGCACACGTGCGTAGTAAACGCATTGCTATTTCATCCTCCTGATAACGACGAACAAAGGGTCGGCGACCGAGGCCCGGTTGAGTCCTCGCCCGCCACGGCAGGAAAAGACCGAAGTGGTCCAGCCAGCCCATCAAAAGCACCTTTCGTACCTTGATGTGCTGGGGGAATATATCACCAGAAACAACGATTTAACGTATGTCCAGCGCTATTTCGTCCCTAAAATCCGCGTTTTTGAATCCAAAGGGATGGATCGTGGGACGAACGTCTGGTCCCACCTGTGGGCCAGATGACGACGCTGGCTCCGCTTACGAATTAGCGGATCGTGAAGAAAACCGGCGGCGATTCGACCCGTTTTCCGGCCGGCTCCCCAACAAACCTGAATGAGTAGGTGCCGGGGGACAGCCCCGTCAAGGGAAAGCTGACCGAGCAACCCGTTTTCGAAGAAGGATTTCCGGGCTTTAGCGGGCACGCCGGGGTGGTTCGCACGACCGTGCCGTCGAGGGTACGCGCTTCGGCCGTGACAGCCAGTCCGCTGTCAACCGCACCGTACGTTTCCGTCGCAGCTATGAGGGTCGTGAAGGGGCTGAATTCGCGGAGGAGGGTTGGCTGCTGTCCGAGCAACGCCTGCAGTTCCTCCGCCTTCCGAACGAGAGGCGGTGACGGAACGTCGCTCGCGGCAACGACGACGCCGCTGAACGAGAGCCGGGAGTCGGCATAGTCTGGAACGTCGATGTCATGTCGCACCGTGCCGAGCTGGCCGCTCGCCAGATCTTTCGCGCCGACGTGCAACTGATAGCGTCCCTTCGGGAGATCGAAACGAAACGGGACGACGATCCCGTCCTGCTTTGCGCGTTCATGGTTCTCGCGGCTGAGATCCATCTGCTCGCGTCTTCGATGGCCGCAATGGCCGCGTCGCTGGCTCGAACGAAATACCGTCCGCCTGTTCCTTCGGCCAGGGTCCGCAGTCCTTCGCTGGATGACCGCACGGTGTCCTGGAGCGCGGTTTGACTCGCATCAATTTTGGTCAGTTCCACGGCGTGTTCGCCTCCCTGTGAGACGCCTCTCGTGTCGATTGCATAGATGTTGAGCAGCGCCCTGTTTGCCGCCTCGATCAGATTGTGTGTGCGGTCCCGTACCTCCGTCGAGTCGCGAGTCGCGAGCCGCGAGTACTATATGAAGCTCATGCCTGTCGAAGACGTCGTGATTGTGAGCGGAGCCCGCACACCGATCGGCCGCTACGGCGGAGCGTTTCGCAACGTCCATCCGGCCGAGCTTGGCGCGGTCGCAACACGCGCCGCGCTCGAGCGTGCGGGACTCGATCCCGCGGTCGTTGACGAAGTGTTGATAGGGCACGCGCGACAGGCAGGTTCCGGCCCGAACCCTGCGCGTCAGGTGGTGCGCCGCGCCGGCCTCGCGGACAGCGTTCCCGCCCAGACCATCAACAAGGCCTGCGCTTCAGGGATGCAAGCGATCGCCACCGGCGCGCAATCGATCATGCTCGGCGAGTCTGAAGTCGTTGTCGCCGGCGGCATCGAGTCGATGAGTCGCATGCCGTATTTGATCGATTCGGAGGACGCGCGGTGGGGCCATCGCATGGGGAGTTTCACGCTTGTCGATGCCATGTATCGTGACGGGTTCACGTGCTCGCTCTGCGGCATGATCATGGGCGAGACCGCCGAAGTGCTCGCGCGCGAGTATGGGATCACGCGTGAGGCATCCGATGCCTATGCGGTCGAGACGCAGCGTCGCGCCGGCCGGGCCATCGCCGAAGGAAAGTTTCGCGACGAGATCGCGCCGGTCACGGTCGCCGACGCGAAGGGACGTCAGACGACGATCGACGCAGACGAGCATCCGAGGCCCGAGACGACGATCGAATCGCTCAAGAAGCTCGGGCCCGTCTTTCCGAACGTCGAGGGGCAGCCAGGCATCATCACCGCCGGGACTTCCTCCGGCATCACCGACGGCGGCGCCGCCGTTGTGCTGACGAGCGCCTCGCGGGCAAAGACTCTGGGTGTCGCCCCTCTGGCCCGCATTGCGGGATGGGCATCAGCCGGCGTCGATCCAAGAATGATGGGGATTGGCCCCGTACCGGCAATGCGGAAGCTGTTTCAGCGGACTGGCTTGACCCTGGCCGATTTCGATCTCGTCGAACTGAACGAGGCTTTCGCGCCACAGGTGCTCGCCGTGCTCAAAGACGAACCGATCCCATCAGAAAAGTTGAACGTCAACGGTGGCGCGATTGCTCTCGGCCATCCAATCGGTTGCACCGGCACCCGCATCGTCGTCACTTTGTTCTATGAGATGCGGAGACGCGGTGCGAAGCGCGGGCTCGCAACGCTGTGTGTGAGTGGCGGAATGGGAATGGCGCTGGCCTTGGAGCTGACGCACTAGGCCAGAGAGCGCGCGAGAGCCTTCAGCCGCCGCTGAGCGCGAAGCGCGAGGCGGCAGTGCTCGGGGGTGGGGCCCCGAGCACACCAAGAAAAGTGGGGCCCCGCGAGCAGTAAGAAATGCAAACTGAGTCCTTCAAAATAGCCGTCATCCCTGGCGACGGCATCGGCACAGACGTTACCGCCGAAGCCGTCAAGGTGATCGAAGCCGTCGGCCAGAAGTTCGGCCGCACGTTCGAGCTCGAGCAGCTGCCGTGGAGCGCGGATCACTACCTGCAGACCGGCGTGACCATTCCAGCGAACGGCTACGACATCCTCCGCGGCTTCGATGCGATCTTCATCGGCGCGCTGGGTGATCCTCGTGTGCCGGACAACCGCCACGCGCGGGACATCCTTCTCGGCACGCGGTTCGAGCTCGATCTCTTCGTCAACTATCGCCCAGTGAGACTGCTGCACGAGCGGTTGTGTCCGCTGAAGGGACGCGGACCGAACGACGTGAACTTCGTCGTGTTTCGCGAAAACACCGAGGGCGTCTACGTTGGCATCGGCGGGCGCTTCAAAGCGGGCACCAATCAGGAGATCGCGATCCAGGAAGAGATCAACACCTACCGCGGTGTTCACCGGATCATCAAGTACGCGTTCGACTATGCCAAGGCTCGCGGGCTGACGAAGGTGTGCATGGCCGACAAGAGCAACGCGATGACCCACGGCCACGCGCTGTGGCAGCGCGTGTTCCGGGAGGTTGCCGCCGAGTACCCTGCCATTGAGCCGACGCACTACTACATCGACGCGCTGGCGATGTATATGGTGCTCGATCCGGCGCAGTTCCAGGTCATTGTCACGAACAACCTGTTCGGCGACATCATTACTGATCTTGCGGCGACGTTTCAGGGCGGACTTGGGATGGCCGCGTCGGGAAACATTCATCCGGGGAAGACGTCGATGTTCGAGCCGGTGCACGGATCCGCGCCGAAGTTTGCCGGAAAGAACATCGCGAATCCGATCGGCGCCATTTCGTCGGCTGCATTGATGCTGGAGACGCTCGGGCTTGCGTCAGAAGCCGCGGCTATCGACGCGGCCGTACTCGCGGCGGTGAACGCTGGCGATGGGACGCCTGATATAGGCGGGAATCTGGGAACCCGCGAAACAGGAACGTCAATCGCCAATCGGCTTGCTGATTGCTGATTTGTGAGTCCTCCCCCATACAATGTTGACTAAGTAGCAAGGTGCTGCGATTCGGCGGCCCGAGCCCTGGGCGAGGGCTGGCAGGCGCTGGGGCCCCAGCGCAAAGTGAAAAATGCAGACAGACGTCTACATCCTCGGCGGCGCCCGTACCCCGATGGGGGAGTACAACGGTAAGCTCAAGGACCTCTCCGCGATCGACCTTGGAGCGATCGCCGCCGGCGCGGCGATGGAGCGAACCAACGTTGCGCCGGCTGCGGTCGATCACGTCATCTTCGGCAACGTGCTGCAGACCAGCGCCGACGCGGTCTACGGGGCACGGCACGTCGGGCTCAAAGCTGGCGTGCCGATCGAAGTCCCGGCGCTGACCGTCAACCGCCTCTGCGGCTCCGGGATTCAGGCCGCGATCAGCGGTGGACAGATGATCCGCCTCGGCGAAGCCGACGTCGTCCTCACCGGCGGCATGGAGAGCATGAGCCAGGCGCCGCACGTGATCCGCGGGCTGCGAAATGGCCTCCGCCTCGGCCAGGGGCAACTCGAGGACACGTTGTGGTCGGCGCTCCTCGACACGCATTGCGGGTGCACGATGGCGGCGACGGCGGAGAACTGCGCCGCGAAGTACGGCGTCTCCCGTCAGGAGCAGGACTGCTACGCACTTCGCAGTCAGCAGCTCGCCGAGGCGGCCTGGAAGGCCGGCCGGCTCGCCGACGAAGTCGTGCCTGTTGAAATCAAGACACGAAAGGGAAGCGAGCTGTTTTCGCAGGATGATCACCTGCGGCCGGATTCGACGATGGAGGGGCTGGCGAAGCTGCCGGCCGCCTTCAGCAAGAACGGCTGTGTGACGGCGGGCAATGCATCCGGGATTGTCGATGGCGGCGCAGCATTGCTGCTCGCGTCCGAGTCTGCAGTGAAGTCGAAGGGGCTGAAGCCAATCGCGAAGCTGACCCACTGGGCAGTCGTCGGCGTGGAGCCGACGTTGATGGGCATGGGACCGGCGCCGGCGACGCGCCTCGTACTGAAGCGCTCAGGGCTGACGCTCGGCGACCTCGATCTGATCGAAGTCAACGAAGCCTTCGCCGCGCAGTATCTGTCGGTCGAGAAGGAGCTGGGCCTCGATCGCGATCGGGTGAACGTCAACGGCGGCGCGATTGCGCTGGGACATCCGCTCGGCATGACCGGCACGCGCCTGCTGCTCACGCTGACTCTCGAACTGCGCCGGCGCGGATTGAAACGTGGTCTGGCGACGGCGTGCATCGGCGGGGGGCAAGGGATCGCGGCGATAGTGGAGACGGTGTAGTTGTTTGTCGCAGTTCGCAGTTCGCAGTTCGCAGTTCGCAACTGCGACTGCGACGCCCGTAGCGCGGAGCTTTAGCTCCGCGTCAGAATGCTGAAACTACAAAGATGCAGATAAAAACCGTTGGCGTACTCGGCTGTGGCCTCATGGGCGCGGGTATCGCTCAGATCTCCGCTGCCGCAGGCTACAAGACGATCGTCAGGGAAGTCGAAGACTCGCTGGTCAAGAAGGGGCTGGCGCGGATCGACAAGTTCCTCGCCGGCGGGGTCGAGAAAGGCAAGGTGACGCCGCAGGACAAGGAACGCACCCTTGGCAACCTCACTGGCACCACGAAGCTCGAGGACCTCGCCGCCTGCGACATTATCGTCGAAGCCATCATCGAGAATGTCGACGACAAGGCGAAGGTCTACTCGGCGCTCGACGCCATCGTCGGTGAACAGACCATCTACTGCTCCAACACCTCCTCGCTCTGCATCACCGAGCTGGCGTCAAAAACGAAGCGTCCCGATCGGTTCGCCGGTCTGCACTTTTTCAATCCCGTGCCGATCATGAAACTCGTCGAGGTCATTCGCGGGCTGACGACCAGCGACGAAACCTATAAGTCGGTATTTTCGTTCGCCGGGTCGCTCGGCAAGGAACCGATCACTGCCCCGGACAAGCCCGGGTTCATCGTCAATCGTTTGCTGGTTCCGTACCTGCTCGATGCGATTCGTTCGTACGAGCACGGACTTGGCACGCTCGAGGATATCGACAAGGGTATGCAGCTCGGGTGTGGATACCCGATGGGGCCGTTCACGCTGCTGGATTTCGTCGGGCTGGATACGACTTATTACATTGCGAACATCATGTTCGACGAGTACCGCGAGCCGGCCTATGCGCCGCCGCCGCTCCTGAAACGGATGGTGCTCGCGGGCCGATGGGGCCGGAAGACCGGTCACGGCTTCTACAAGTATTGATGGACAGTCACCCCCGTCGGCGTCTGCTGGTCTTCGTTGTTGCCTACAACGCCGAGAAGACGATCCAGCCGACGCTGCGGCGTATCCCTTCACGCCTTCTCGACGACTACGACGTCGAGGTGCTCGTCATCGACGACAGCTCCACCGACCGCACCTTCGATCGCGGCGAGAGGCTGCGCCGCGATGAGGCGCTGCCGTTCGCGCTGACCGTGCTATTCAACCCCGCGAATCAGGGATACGGCGGAAACCAGAAGATTGGCTTCCATTACGCTATCCGCAACCGGTTCGACTTCGTTGCGCTCATTCACGGTGACGGACAATATGCGCCCGAATGTCTGCCCGAACTGATCGAGCCGCTCGCGTCAGGTCGCGCCGACGCCGTCTTTGGATCGCGGATGGTTCGCAAGTCGCAGGCTCTGCGCGGCGGGATGCCGTTCTATAAGTTCGTTGGCAATCGGATCCTGACGACCGTGCAGAATCGCCTCCTTCGGGCCAGCCTGAGCGAGTGGCATTCCGGATATCGGCTGTATTCGACCGATGCGCTGCGGCGGATTCCGTTTCACCTGAACAGCAACGGCTTCCATTTCGACACCGAGATCATCATTCAGCTCCTCGTGTCGCAGTCTCGCATCACCGAGATTCCGATCCCCACGTACTACGGAGACGAGATCTCGCGCGTCAACGGCATCCGCTATGCGAAAGATGTCGTGATGGCGTGCTTGAAGGCTCGTGCGCAGGAATGGTCGCTGTTTTACGATCGGAAGTTCGACTGCCTTCCGGAGTGGCAGCGATCGCCGTACCGGCCGAAGCTCGATTTCGAGAGCACGCACACGCTCGCACGGGATCACATTCAGCCCGGCAGCCGCGTCCTGGACATCGGCTGTGCCGGCGGCTACCTGGGAGAAACGCTTCGCCGCCGCGGCTGCCACACGACGGGAATCGACGCGTCCCCGCTCGGCGAGGAGTCCGCGCTCGACGCGTTCCACCGGCACGATCTCAATCAGCGTCCGTTCCCGCTCGATCTCGAGAACTTCGACTACGCAATCATGCTGGACGTGATCGAACATCTGGCATCGCCGGAAGCCTTCGTCGACGACTTCATCGCCGCCGCCTCACGCAATCAGAGACTGCAGTTCATCGTCAGCACCGGCAACGTCGCTTTCATCATCGTCCGCCTCATGCTGCTCGCCGGGCAGTTCAACTATGGCAAGCGAGGAATTCTCGACCTCACGCACACGCGCCTGTTTACGTTCGCGACGTTCAGGCGCCTGTTCGAGCAGTCCGGCTTCGATGTGCTCGAGATGCGCGGTGTGCCGGCGCCGATTCCTCTCGTCGTCGGCAACGGCATCGTCGGCCGCTTGCTGATGTTCATCAACAAGCTGTTGATCGAGATCAGCCGGTCGCTGTTCGCCTACCAAATCTTCGCAATCGTGCGGCCGCGGCCGACGCTCGAGTCGCTGCTCGACTCCGCGCAACGGGAGTCTCGGTCGCGATCCGCGGCCATCGCGAATACGACAGCCGTGAACCAGCGATCCGCCATTCCGATCCCGGCGATTCTCGTACACTGATCGTCAATACCGTGGCCGCACGAAAACCCAAGTCCCGTGGCCGATCGCAATCGGCCGTGCGCGAGCCACGGACGTCTTCCCCCCGGCGGTTCGACTTCGCGCTGATTGCCGTTCTTGTGTTGACGGTTGCCGGCGTGTGGGCCTATTCGACGAGCTTTGCCGGCGTCTTCGTGTTCGATGACAAGTTCGCGATCAGCGATAACCCGAACATCAAGTCGTTGTGGCCGCTCACGCGTGCGATGTCAGCGCCGCCGGAAATGCCGGTATCGGGACGGCCCGTCGCGAGCCTGACGCTCGCGATCAACTATGCCCTCGCTCCAGACGACGTGCGGGATGTGCTGTTGCCGCCGGGACCTGCCGCGCCACCGGACCTTAGGGCGCGGTTCCTCCGAAACGTCTGGGGCTACCACTTCTTCAACCTGATCGCGCACCTCCTCGCAGCGCTTGCCCTGTGCGGCGTCGCCCGGCGAACGCTGTCATCCGTTCGACTGGCGTCGGAATTCAAAGAGCACGCGTCGGCGCTCGCGCTTGCGATTTCGCTGATCTGGATGGTGCATCCACTGCTGACCGACGCCGTGACCTACGTCGCTCAGCGGACCGAAGTGCTGATGGGCCTCTTCTGCCTGCTCATGCTCTACTGCGCCATTCGCGCAGGAGAGCGCGACATCACGGCGGGCAGTCGGCGGTTCTGGACGGTTGCGGCGATTGTTTCATGCGCCCTCGGTATGGGCAGCAAGCAGACGATGGTGGTGGCGCCGGCGATGGTGTGGCTGTGGGACTGGCTGCTTGGTGAGCGGGCGGCCGATGGTTCACGAAGCCGTCGCGGTCTCTATGCCGGTCTCGCCGCCACATGGGCTGTGCTCGCAGCGCTCGTGTGGATGGAGCGGTGGCCGCACTCGATTGGGTTCGCGAGGGAAGGGTGGACGCCGTGGACGTACCTGCTCACGCAGACCGGCGTGATCATGCACTACATTCGCCTGTCGTTCGTTCCATGGCCGCTTGCGCTGGACTACGACGGCTGGCCGATGGCGCGATCGATCCTCACGGTCGCGCCGTATGCGCTCGTTCTCATCGTTCTCCTCGCGGCGACGATCGTCGCAATCGTGCGACGCAATCCTCTCGGCTTTCCTGCCGCCTGGTTCTTCGCTTTCCTGGCACCCTCATCCAGCGTGCTTCCGCTGGCAACCGAGATCGCTGCCGAACGGCGCATGTACCTGCCGCTTGCGGCCATCGTCGCCATCGTGGTCGTCGGCGCCTTCGCCATCTGGCAGCGGCTTGCGGTACGGTTTGTCCCTGACGCAAGACGTCGCCACCGTGTCGGCACCGCAGCGTCCATAGTGACCGTTTCCGCGCTGACGATCGCCCTCGGCGCGCAGACCTACACCAGAAACATGGACTTCTGGAGCGACGAGGGCATCTGGCGCGACACGGTGGAAAAGCGTTCGGCGAATCCGCGTGCCCGACTCAACTACGGAATCGATCTCTATGCCGCGGGCCGTTTGCAGGAGGCTGAGCGCGAGTTGAGAGAGGCGGTGCGACTGAGAGACACGAGCGCCGCGGCCCATGCGAATCTCGGTCCGGTCCTCTGTGCGCTCGGACAGTTCGATGAAGGCATCGCGCATCTCGAACGTGCGCTCGCGCTGGATCCTGAATACACAACCGCGCACGGGAATCTCGGCGAGGCGTACGCGACCCAGGGTAAACACGCGCTGGCGGCGCGGCAGTTCACGCTCGCCGTCGATGCGTCTCCGGACAATCCGTTCCTGTTGAACCGACTCGCCTGGTTGCTTGCGACGTCGCCAGAAGATGATGTCCGCAAGGGTGCGCGGGCGGTCGATCTGGCCGGACGCGCGGTGTCGCTGACCTCACGGCAGGACCTCATGTCGCTCGAAACGCTGTCGGCCGCCTATGCCGAGGCGGGACGTTTTGAGGACGCAGTGAACACCGGGCGCGAGGCGCTCGCGCTTGCGGAGCGCCAAGGCAACGGCGCGGCGGCTCCGCAATTGGCGAACCGGATTCTGTTGTTCGAAGCGCGAAGGAAATATCGGGAGACTCAGTAAGAGAAGCGCACCGCTCTCTTCTCCTTTTTTCTGCGGGCACGATCGCAGCGCGACGGTGAACGCCGTGGCTTTGTGCGGGTCCCCCGCAGCGTGACGGTGAACTACTTTAGTGTCTGGACGAGCCTTTCGGCCTTTCGTTTGAAATCATGATCCTCCGCGCTCCAGCCGGGGGCGATTGGTGCGGCGAGGCAGCGCTCCAGTGTCTCCTTCGCCTCTTGCTTCTTCTTCTCCGCGATCAGCGTCTCGGCGAGGAAGTACAACGATGCAGTGCTGTTCGGGTTGTAGGTGAGCGATTTGCGCAGGTGTTCCTCTGACTTGGTATTACTGCCGCCGAACAGCCCCGGCACCTTGTAGTACCAGCGTCCGAGCGCGCGATCCGCTGAACCTTGTTCAAACGCTGGATCGATGCGGAGCACCGTTTCCAGCTCACTCCTGATCTCGCCGCGATACTTCAATCCCTGCCGGAGCCCAAACGATTCGGCGAGGGCGCCCATGCTGGCCGCGAGCCACATATGCCCCTCGGCCTTGTTGGGTTCGAGCCTGGTCGCTGTACGGCCGGCGGTGACGCCCTGCTCGAGCGTGGCTCGCCGTTGAGGCTCTGGACCCTGGGTGCCAATCCAGTACGAGGCTCGCGCCAGCTTCCACGCGGACTCGAAGTCGTTCGGGTTCTGCTGCAGCCGTGACTGCCAGATGTTTGCCGCTTGCTGGGCGCTGCCAATGTCCTCACGTTTGGCGTAGAGCGCGTCAGGATCAGTCGTTCCTTGAACGATCGGGGATGTGTTTGTCTCGCTGCGGGCGCGTGCGCTCAGCGCACCGACGTCAATCCCCGGTATCGCAAGATAGAATACGAGGATGCAGGACATCATCCGGCAGCTCCTGGCTGACATCGGTGAAGATCCGTCGCGCGAGGGGCTGATCGACACGCCCAAGCGGGTCGAGAAATCGATGCGTTTTTTGACGAGCGGCTATCAGGCCGATGTCGACGTGATGCTCAACAACGCGCTCTTCACCGTCGATTATAACGAGATGGTGATCGTCAAAGACATCGACTTCTACAGTCTCTGCGAGCATCATCTCCTGCCGTTCTTCGGCAAGTGTCATGTCGCCTACATCCCGAACGGCAAGGTCGTCGGCCTGAGCAAGATTCCCCGACTCGTCGACATCTTCGCCCGTCGGCTTCAGGTCCAGGAACGGCTCACCAACCAGATCGCCGAGACGCTGACCGAAAAGATCAAGCCGCTCGGCGTCGCCGTCGTCACCGAGGCCACGCACCTGTGCATGTCGATGCGCGGTGTCGAAAAGCAGAACTCTGTGGCGGTCACCAGCGCGATGCTCGGCGCGTTCCGCAATGACGCACGGACACGGTCGGAGTTCTTGAATCTGATTCAGAAATAATTCGCAGTTCGCTACTCGCCGCTCGCCGCCCGCACGATACATTCCTGCAGCCGCACGACTCCTTCCGTCAGCGCCGCCGGTCCCGGCTGGAGAATGTAGGTCGATTTGATCTCGTAAATGTGGTCGTGTCGGACCGCGCTGATCGTCGACCAGCCGGGACGCTCGACGATCGTGCGTTTCCTCATCGCCTTGCCGCACCACGACGCGATGATGACTTCCGGGTCACGGTCGCGGACCGCGTCGGGTGAGACGATTCGATCCTTGGCCAGAGAGGCGTGCCGCAGTTCCGGGAAGAGTGTCTGACCTCCTGCAATCTCGATCAACTCGTCAACCCAGCAGATGCCGGATATCAGCGGATCGTCCCATTCCTCGAAGAACACGCGTGGTCGTCGACTCAGCGCGGCGGCGCGTTCGCGAATCGAGTCCAGGCCACGTTCGAGGTTGGCGGCGAGCGTTTCCGCCGCGATCTGCCGGCCAACGAGAGCTCCGACCATCCTGATCATGCGCAGGATTTCTTCGATGCTCCGCTGGTTGAACGTGACGACGGGATAGCCACGGCGAATCAACTCCGCCGCAAGGTCGGCTTGCAAATCGGAGAAGGCGAGGATGAGATCCGGCTTCAGCGCTTCGATTTTGTCGAATCGCGCATTGATGAAGGCCGAGACCTTCGGCTTGCTTCGCGCCTCCGGCGGTCGAACCGTATAGCCGGAGATGCCGACCACACGATCGCCTTCACCGAGCAGATACAGGGTCTCGGTGGTCTCTTCGGTCAAACAGACGATGCGGCGGGGGTAGGGCATCGGAGTTATCAGCTCCTGACGCGGAGCCAAAGCTCCGCGCTACGACTGTCTGTACGCGAACCGCGAACCGCGAACCGCGAGCCGCGAAAGTTATACTTGCTCATGCGGTACGTGATTCTGATCGTCGCGCTTTTGATGTGGCCGGTCGGCGAGGCTGACGCGCAGCGTCGCGGTTCGACCCGCAAGCCGCCCGCTCCGGCCGCGCCGCCGAAGGTGGAAGCGGTCCAATTCAAATGTCCGGAGCCGCTCGGGCTTGGCGTCAGGACCGGCGCCGGCTATTGCTTCGTGCTGGCCGGCCGCGAGCCAGCTGACGGCGTCCGCATTCCAATTCCGGCGCACACCGGCACCGCGTCGCTGATCTTCGACCTGCACAACCGTCACACCTACTCGGACGAAGACATTCGCGCGGGTCGCGGCTTCGCGAAGTACACCGCGGTCGTGGCCGTGCTGGACATGAAGGGGGAACTGCTCGGTCGCGGCGCGGTGCAGACGGAGTTCCGATCGGCGAAGGACCTGTTCGAACGCATCTCCGGCGGTGCGGGTCCGGGCGGGGTCAAGGCAGTCGCACCGCTCGGCCGCGAGGAAATCACCATCACCATCCCGGCCGTGGTCAACGAGGTCAGCGTGCTTGGCGAGGTGCTCGACGCGACCACGGCGGCGGGTCACGAAACCGCCACCCAGGGACGAACTGTCGCCGTGATCAGCAACGTCAGAGTGGAGTATCGTCCGGCGCCGGTCAAGCCGCCGGCAAAGCGCTGACCCCAATCAACAATCAGCAATCGACAATCAGCAATTCCCGCCGGTCCACTTATGGCGGGAGACGATGACCTTCATTTCGAGCAGTTCGATGAGCGACTGGCAGCGCAGGACGAGGCCGTCGCGCTCGAGCAGCGCCTGCTTTTCAACCATTTCGAGATCGAGGTACTGGGCCAGCGCGTTGACCAGTTCCTCATCGGGCATCGACGGCGGCATCTTGGGGTCGACGCCGCGGCCGGCCGGCTGCGGGACCAGCAGCGTTTCGAGCCGCCGGCGCTCGGCGGTGATGATCGCGCGATCCGACTCGACCACGCGCTCGAGGATCGGCTCGACCGCCGCCACGCGATACCGACGGCTGTGGTCCTCTTCCTTGACCCTGAATTTCTGGAGGCCGCGCAGCACGAGGTTGTAGCGGCCGTCGGAGTGGCGTTCGGCGTGCGTAATCAGCCCCGCGCAGCCAATCTCGTAAATCGGCGGCCGTCCCTCGTACTCGCCTTCCCATCCGGGCCGAAGCAGTACTATCCCGATGATCCGATCCGCATCGAGCGTGTCAGCCACCATCTCGCGGTACCGCGGCTCGAAGATGTGCAGCGGCAGGCACACGTTCGGGAACAGCACCACGTTGGGCAGCGGGAAAAGCGGGATAGTCGGTGGCAGCATGTCTTATTGCGGAATGCGGATTGGGGATTGCCGATTTGGACGATTGCGGATTGTGGATTGAGATTGTCGATTGCTGATTGAGCGCCGGCCGCCCAATCGTCAATCGTCAATCTCAATCGTCAATCGACAATCCTATAAATCGACAATCATCAATCTCCAATCCGCAGTCGATCTAATGCACCGTCCGTGTCTTCTTGTCCATGTAATCCATTAGCACATAGCGTCCGAGCGTCCTCGGTGTCGTGAAGTACGCCTTGCCGTGGCAGATTTCGGCGACTTTACGGACGAAGCTTACAAGGTCGTAGTCGCGCGCGAGCATGAACGTGTTGATCAGGATTCCGGCGTTCCGGCACGCGGCCACCTCGGCGACGGTCTCTGAGACGATGAATGGGTCGAGGCCGAAGGCGTTGCGATAGATGCGCCCATCGGGCCGGGTGAGCGCCGACGGCTTGCCGTCGGTGATCATGACGATCTGCCGCATGTCTTTCTGCTGGCGCTCGAGCAACCGCCGTGCGAGCCGCAGCCCCTCCCGGGTGTTGGTGTAGTACGGGCCGACCTTCACGCGCGCGAGCTGGCTCAGGGGGATCTCTTCGGCCGAATCGTGAAACAGGACGACCTTGAGTGCATCGCCGGGATACTGCAGCCGAATGAGGTTGGCCAGCGCGAGCGCGACGCGCTTGGCCGGCGTGAATCGATCCTCGCCGTAGAGAATCATGCTGTGGCTGCAGTCGAGCATGAGTACGGTCGCGCAGGAGCTTTGATACTCACCCTGGGCAACCATCAGATCTTCGTAATCGACATCGATGTGCAGGGCCCCCATTGTGGGGCCTGACACCGGGGAGGTGGCGTTTTTGCGCATCACCGCGTTCAGGATGGTGGCGCTCGCGTCGAGGTTCATGGTGTCGCCGAACTCGTACTTCTTCGGCGCGCCGCTCGCCTCGACACCGGTTGCCATCTCCCGGGTATCGTGCCGCCCCAGACTGCTCTTGCCAATTGAGCCGAGCAGATCGCGCAGCGCGCGATAGCCGAGAAAGTCGAGACTCTTGTCGGTGATCTCGAACTTGAACTGTTGCTCCTGTCCCTGCCCGGCGCCGAGTCCTCGCTCGCGGCGTTCACGCTCCGCCTCCAAATCAGGCGAGGTCGACACGTAACCCTGGTGCTGAAGCTTCTCGATGATTTTCCGAATCAGCTCGTCGAGCCGCTCTTCGGCATCGTCGCTGTTCTGCCAGTCTTTGCCGAGCAGCCGTTCGAGGGTCTCGTCCGAGAGCAGCCCGCCATTCAGCAGCGCTTCCATGATGGCGTCGTGCAGCGACTGCATGGAATGGCCGTCGTCGCCCGGCATCCCGTAGCCGTCATCGAATCCGCTCGAGAGCAGCATGTCCGACAGTCGGGACAGCAGCTCCTCGAGGTCGATCTCGTCGAGATCGTCGCCGGTGAATTTTGAGTAGCGGTATTTCATTCTGTCTCTTGCAATTGGTGAATCACTGATTCACCAATTCACCAATTCACCGATTCAGTTGTAATACTTCTTCTTATTCCCTGGCATCTGCATGTCCCGATCAACCGACTCGGCCGGGGTGGGGCGCGGCGGACGCCTCTGCTGCTCGCTGGCCTGGTACTGGAACTCGTCCGAGCGCGAGATCTTTTTCTGCGCGTAGAGACCTTCGAGCACGAAATCGATCGCCGAGGCGAGCGTCGGCGGGTCGGCGTGCGATCGGACGCCGGCATGCCTCGTCAGATCAGACAACCCCTGCACCTCGGCGGCGCGCGACAGGAGATCCTCGGCGGTCAGCGTGTCGTCCACCTGCAGCGTTCCGCCCAGATCGAACCAGTCGGTGACCTGCCGGAGGTCGGCCGAACCGAAATATCCGGTGAACACGTTGCTCACCGCGCTCCGAATAATGTCGCGCGCGACGTTATCAGCGCCCCGAAGCTCGCCTTCGTACTCGAGCTCGAACTTGCCGGTGATCGCCGGCAGCGCCGCATAAATATCGGTCACACGCGGAACGGTGATCGACTCGCCGGCGAGCAAGGCCCGCCGCTCGGCGTTGGACACCACGTTCTCGAGCAGTGAAATCGGCAGGCGCTGGCTGACGCCTGATCGCTTGTCGATCTTGGAATCCTGGCGCGCGAGAAAGGCCACCTCCTCGACGACTTCACGAACGTAGTCGGGAATCTCGAGACGCGTGTGCTTGCCGCGCACGACCCAGGCCTCCTGAGACGTAATCGCCATTGCGTGATGGCGGGTCGCGGGATAGTGCGTACGAATTTCCGAACCAATCCGATCCTTCAACGGCGTGATGATCTTGCCGCGGGCGGTGTAGTCCTCAGGGTTGGCGCTGAAGACGAGCAGGACATCCAGCTTGAGACGGACTGGATAGCCCTTAATCTGAACGTCTCCCTCCTGGAGGATGTTGAAGAGGCCGACCTGGATTTTGCCCGCCAGGTCCGGCAGCTCGTTGATCGCGAAGATGCCCCGGTTTGCACGCGGCAGCAGTCCGTAATGCATCGTCAGCTCGTCGGACAGATGCAGGGCCGCTCGCGCCGCCTTGATCGGATCGAGATCGCCAATCATGTCCGCGATCGTGACGTCCGGCGTCGCGAGCTTCTCGACGTATCGCGACTCGCGAGGCAGCCATGCAATCGGAAGCGCGTCGCCTTCAGAGGCGATGCGCGCCCGGCATGCCGAGCACAGGGGCGCGAGCGGATCGTCATGAATCTCGCAGCCCGGGACGACCGGGATGAACGGATCGAGCAGGTCTGTGAGCGCGCGAAGAATGCGACTTTTGGCCTGGCCGCGCAATCCAAGCAGGATGAAATTGTGGCGCGACAGGATGGCATTGACGATCTGCGGCACCACGGTCTCATCGTATCCAATGATGCCGGGAAAAATCGGTTCTTTCGTCCGCAGGCGGCAGATGAGGTTTTCGCGAATTTCGTCTCTGACGGATCGGCGAGGCACACGACCCGCCGAAACCGAGGCGTGCAATGCGCCCAGCGTTGCAGGGAGTTCCGAGGTCATAGGCCATCTTACGCCGGAATCGGTGAATCGGTGAATTGGTGACTTGGCGAATGTGCTTCGCACGCGCTACCGCGCGTGCTGTTAAACCGCGGCGGTAGCCGCGCGATGGCAATTCACCAATTCACCAATTCACCAATTCACTGATTCACCAATTCACCGATTCTACTAAGATGGTTCCCTTGCGTCCTCTCGTCTACGCCCACCGGGGTGGCGCGGCTCTTCGCCCGGAGAACACGATTGCGTCGTTCGACAACGGGCTGTCGCTCGGTGCCGACGGCCTCGAATTCGATGTGCGCCTCTCCCGCGACGGCGTCGTCGTGGTCCATCACGATGCGACGCTCGAGCGCACGACGAACGGCCGCGGCAGCCTCGCGTCGTGCACGGCAGACGAGCTCGCGCACGTCGACGCGGGCTACTGGTTTACTCCCGCCGACACGCGGACGAAAGAGAGCGATCCGCCTTCGCATCCATACCGCGGCCAGGGCCACGGCGTGCCGCGCTTGCAACAGGTCCTTTCCCGCTATCCGGGAGTGCCGCTGATCATCGAGCTCAAGGTGAACGATCCGGAGTTGGCGCGGCGGACGATTCAGGAAGTCCGCGCCGCGAACGCGGTCGATCGCGTCGCGATTGGATCATTTGGATGGCGCGTTCTTCGGACGGTACGCGCGCTCGAGCCTGCCATTCCGACCGGCGCATCGAGGGAAGAGGTGCGCCTCGCCCTGTATCGCTCGTGGGTGCGATGGCCGCTCGGCAAGGAAGCGTACCGCGAGTTTCAAGTCCCCGAACGCTCAGGTCCGACACGAGTCGTTTCACGGAATTTCATCAGGCACGCACACCGCGTCGGGCTGCCGGTGAAAGTCTGGACCGTCAACGATCCAGCCGATATGCGCCGGCTCCTCGAGTGGGGCGTCGACGCGCTGATCAGCGATCGTCCTGATCTCGCCGTCTCGGCCGTATCCGCACACTCGCGCGTCTAGCCGCGATCACTCCGCCTCGTGTGAGCCTCCACGGGCTCCGTTGGCTATCCGCTCTTACTTTCACTTCCAACTTTTTCACTTTGAACTGTCTTGGCAACCCTCCTGCATCAACGCCTCATCCGGACGGTAGAGCGACGAGATGATTCGTTCGCCGATATGTGCCTGTCAGGTTTTCAACCTCAACTGCATCAAATCCTTTCAGTGATCGCCCGGATCAGGTTGACGGAGAGCTCATGCCCAGCGCCGAAGCAGTGACCGATGTGCTCGATCAGAAACGACTCCTTCGTGTCCTCACGGACTATCGGCGCGGCGACTTCTCGGTCCGGATGCCATCGGATCTCGCCGGTCTTCCCGGAAAGATCTGCGACGCGTTGAACGACACCATCCAGCGCAACGAGAAGTTGGCGCGCGAGATCGAACGCCTGAGCAACGTGGTCGGCAAGGGCGGCAACATCAAACAGCGCGCGTCGCTCCCCAATGCGGAAGGCGCCTGGGCCGCAGAAGTGGACGCGCTGAACATGCTGATCTCTGACCTCGTCCAGCCGACGACCGAGGTGGCGCGCGTCATCGGCGCCGTGGCCAAGGGGGATCTGTCGCAGAACATGTCGCTCGAGATCGACGGACGGCCGCTGACCGGCGAATTCCTTCGCACCGCGAAGGTCGTCAACACCATGGTCGATCAACTGGGGACGTTTGCCTCGGAAGTCACCCGCGTCGCCCGCGAAGTCGGCACCGAAGGGAAGCTCGGCGGTCAGGCGATCGTCAAGGGCGTCGCCGGAACATGGAAAGGGCTTACCGACAACGTCAACGCGATGGCGAGTAACCTGACCGATCAGGTTCGCAACATTGCCGAGGTCAGCACCGCCGTCGCCCGCGGCGATCTCTCGAAGAAGATCACCGTCGACGTTCGCGGCGAGATCCTCGAGCTGAAGGTCACCATCAACACGATGGTGGATCAGTTGAACGCGTTTGCGTCGGAAGTGACCCGCGTGGCCAAGGAGGTCGGCACCGAGGGAAAGCTGGGCGGTCAGGCGGAGGTAAAAGGCGTCGCTGGCACGTGGCGCGATCTGACCGACAACGTGAATCAACTCGCCGGAAACCTGACCGTGCAGCTGCGCGACGTGTCCAAGGTGGCCACCGCCATCGCCTCCGGCGACCTCACGCAGAAGATCACCGTCGAAGCCCAGGGCGAAATCCTCCAAATCAAGAACGTCATCAACACGATGACGGACCAGCTGAACGCGTTCGCGTCGGAAGTCACGCGCGTCGCCCGCGAAGTTGGCACCGAAGGCAAGCTGGGCGGCCAGGCCGATGTGCGCGGCGTCGCCGGCACCTGGCGCGACCTCACCGACAGCGTCAACTCCATGGCCGGCAGCTTGACCGCGCAGATGCGCAACATCGCGGAAGTGACAACCGCCATCGCCAAGGGTGATCTGTCCAAGAAGATTACGGTCGACGTTCGCGGCGAAATTCTGGAGCTCAAGAACACCATCAACACGCTGGTCGATCAACTCGGCGCGTTTGCCTCGGAAGTCACCCGCGTCGCTCGCGAGGTCGGCACCGAAGGCAAGCTCGGCGGCCAGGCGGAAGTGCCGGGCGTCGCCGGCACCTGGAAGGACCTCACCGACAACGTCAATCAGCTCGCCGGAAACCTGACCGTCCAGCTTCGCGACGTGTCACGCGTCGCGACGGCGATTGCCACCGGCGATCTCACGCAGAAGATCACGGTCGAAGTGCGCGGTGAAATCCTCCAGATCAAGGAGGTCGTCAACAAGATGGTCGACCAGCTCGGGTCGTTTGCCTCCGAAGTGACGCGCGTCGCCAAAGAGGTCGGCACGGAAGGCAAGCTGGGCGGCCAGGCCGACGTGCGCGGCGTCGCCGGCACGTGGAAGGACCTCACCGACAACGTCAACGCGATGGCGAGCAACCTGACCAACCAGGTCCGGAACATCGCCGATGTCACCACGGCTGTCGCCAACGGCGATCTCTCCAAGAAGATCACCGTCGACGTGCGCGGCGAGATTCTCGAGCTGAAGGTCACGATCAACACGATGGTCGATCAGCTCAACGCCTTCGCGTCGGAAGTCACGCGGGTCGCGCGCGAAGTGGGGACGGAAGGAAAACTCGGCGGCCAGGCGCAGGTCAAGGGAGTGGGCGGCACCTGGAAGGACCTCACCGACAACGTCAACTTCATGGCGAGCAACCTGACCTCGCAGGTCCGGAACATCGCCGACGTGACGACCGCGGTGGCCACCGGCGACCTGTCGAAAAAGATCACGGTCGATGTCCGCGGCGAGATCCTCGAGCTGAAGAACACCATCAACACGATGGTCGATCAGTTGAACGGGTTTGCCTCTGAAGTCACCCGCGTGGCGCGAGAGGTCGGCACCGAGGGCAAGCTCGGAGGTCAGGCACAGGTCAAGGGCGTCGCCGGCACCTGGAAGGACCTGACCGACAGCGTCAACTTCATGGCCGCCAACCTGACCAATCAGGTCCGCAACATTGCTGCGGTGACCACCGCCGTCGCCAACGGCGATCTCTCCAAGACGATCACGGTCGACGTCCGCGGGGAAATCCTCGAGCTGAAGAACACGATCAATACGATGGTCGATCAGCTCGGCACGTTCGCATCGGAGGTCACGCGCGTCGCGCGCGAGGTCGGCACGGAAGGGAAGCTGGGCGGCCAGGCCCACGTGCAGGGTGTCGCCGGCACCTGGAAGGATCTGACCGACAACGTCAACTTCATGGCCAACAACCTGACGAACCAGGTGCGCGGCATCGCCCGCGTCGTCACCGACGTCGCCATCGGCAATCTCAAACGCAAGCTCGTGCTGGAAGCGAAAGGGGAAATCGAGCAGCTCGCCGAAACGATCAACGGCATGATCGATACGCTGGCAACCTTCGCGGATCAGGTCACGTCGGTGGCGCGCGAAGTCGGCATCGAAGGAAAACTGGGAGGTCAGGCGAGCGTGCCCGGCGCCGCAGGCACCTGGCGCGATCTCACCGACAACGTCAACCGGCTCGCCGCCAACCTGACGACGCAGGTGCGCGCGATTGCCGAAGTGGCCACCGCGGTGACCAAGGGCGATCTGTCGCGCGCGATTGACGTCGAGGCTGCCGGCGAAGTGGCATCGCTCAAGGACAACATCAACGAGATGATTGTCAACCTGCGCGACACGACGGAGAAGAACACGGCGCAGGACTGGTTGAAGACCAACCTCGCCAAGTTCACGCGCCTCCTCCAGGGGCAGCGCGACCTCATCACGGTGTCCCGGACGATCCTCTCGGAGCTGGCGCCGCTCGTCTCCATGCAGCACGGAGTGTTCTATCTGAACGATTCCCAGAACGGCGAACCGGACATGAAGCTCCTGGCGAGCTACGCCTACACGCAGCGCAAGAGTCTTGGGAACCGATTCAAGGCGGGGGAGGGTCTGGTCGGCCAGGCGGCTCTCGAGCGTCAGAGCATCGTGCTGAACGACGTGCCAGCCGACTACGTTCACATCAGTTCCGGTCTCGGCGCCGCCAAGCCACTCAACATCGTCGTCATGCCGGTGCTGTTCGAGGGCGAGGTGAAGGCGGTGATCGAGCTGGCGTCGTTCTATCGCTTCAGCGACATTCACCTCACCTTCCTCAATCAGCTCACCGAGAGCATCGGCATCGTGCTCAACACCATTACCGCAACGATGAGGACCGAGGAACTGCTCAAGCAATCGCAGTCGCTCGCGGTCGAGCTGCAGACGCGGCAGGAGGAGCTGACGGAAACCAACGCGCGCCTCGAACAGCAGGCGCGCACGCTGCAAGCGTCCGAAGAGCGGCTCAAACAGCAGCAGGAAGAGTTGCAGCAGACGAACGAGGAGCTGGAAGAGAAAGCCGAACTGCTGGTCCGCCAGAACATGGAGGTCGAAAAGAAGAACCGCGAAATCGAACAGGCGCGAACCTCGCTCGAGGACAAAGCCGAGCAGCTCGCGCTGACGTCCAAGTACAAGTCCGAGTTCCTCGCGAACATGTCGCACGAGCTACGGACGCCGCTGAACAGCCTGCTCATTCTGTCGAAGCTGCTGGCGCAGAATCCTGACGCCAATCTCTCGGACAAGCAGGTCGAATTTGCCAAGACCATTCACTCGTCCGGATCGGACCTGCTCGAACTGATCAACGACATTCTCGACCTGTCGAAGATCGAGTCTGGCACGATGGATGTCGACTCCAAGGCGGTGCTCTTCGCCGAGCTCCAGACCTACGTCGATCGATCCTTCCGCGAGGTGGCGACGACCAAAGGCTTGACGTTCAAGACCGAACTGTCGCCATTGCTGCCCGCGTCAATCGAAACGGACGCGAAGCGGCTTCAGCAGGTGCTGAAGAATCTCCTGTCGAACGCGCTCAAGTTCACCGACCAGGGTTCAGTGGCCTTATCCATTGAAATCGCATCGGCCGGCTGGAACGCGGATCAGGCGGCGCTGAATCACGCGGCGCAGGTCATCGCCTTCCGCGTCAGCGATACGGGCATTGGCATTCCGGCCGACAAGCACCGGATCATCTTCGAGGCGTTTCAGCAGGCCGACGGCACGACCAGCCGCAAGTACGGCGGAACCGGGCTGGGCCTCTCCATCAGCCGGGAAATCGCGCGACTCCTCGGCGGTGAAATCAGGTTGACGAGCGAGCCGGGTGTCGGCAGCACATTCGTGCTGTTTCTGCCTCAGACGTACCACGCGAGCCACATCGAACACCCGGCCGTGCCCGCGGGCGCGCTCGCGTCAAAGCCCACCTCAATTGAGATCACCGTCGACGAGACCCTGCTCGCCGAGACCGCGATCCAGGACGACCGCGATCGGATCGCGGCCGGCGATCGGGTCGTGCTGATCATCGAAAACGATCTGTCGTTTGCGTCGATTCTCGCCGACATGGCGCACGAGAAGGGGTTCAAGGTGCTCGCCGCGGCCCGCGGTGACGTCGGCCTGGCGATGGCCAAGCGATATCAGCCCGACGCGATCACTCTCGACATCGACCTGCCGGTCATGGACGGATGGTCGATCCTCGATCGGCTCAAACACGATTCGACGACTCGCCACATCCCGGTTCACATCATTTCGATGATGGAGGAGGTGCAGCGCGGCATGCGGCTGGGCGCCATTGCCTACCTGCCGAAGCCAGTCGAGCGGGAGGCGCTGGACTCGGCCTTCAACACGATTCATGGATTCATCGATCGCAAAGTGCGGAATTTGCTCGTGGTCGAAGACGACGATGTCGAGCGGGCGAGCATTGTCGAGCTGATCGGCAACGGCGACGTGAAGACAACGGCCGTCGCCAGCGGCGAAGAAGCCCTGCGGGCGCTGGAATCCCAGAACTATGACTGCCTCGTCCTGGATCTTGGCCTGAACGATATGAACGGGTTCGAGCTGCTCGAGCGCATGAAGGCCCGCCCGCAACTGTCGCAGATTCCCGTCATCGTCTACACCGGGAAGGAGCTGACGAAGAAGCAGGAGACCGAGCTGAGGCGCCTGGCGGAAACCATCATCATCAAGGACGTCAAATCACCGGACCGGCTGCTCGACGAAACGGCGCTGTTCCTGCACCGTGTCGAAAGCAATCTGCCGGCGGACAAGCGCCGGATGCTCGAGCAACTGCATCTGCACGATCCCGCATTGTCCGGGCGCAAAGCCTTCATCGTCGACGACGACATTCGCAATATTTTTGCGCTGACCAGCGTGCTCGAGCAGCACGACATGGACGTCAGTTACGCCGAGAACGGCAAGGACGCGCTCAGGATCCTCGAGGACGACCCCGACATCAACGTGGTCCTCATGGATGTGATGATGCCGGAAATGGACGGATACGAAGCGATGCGTCGGATCCGGGAACAGAAAGCGTTCAAGAGCCTTCCGATCATTGCGCTCACCGCCAAAGCGATGAAGGGCGATCGGGAGAAGTGCATCGACGCTGGCGCGTCGGACTACATCACCAAGCCGGTGGACACCGAGCAACTGCTGTCGCTGCTGCGAGTATGGCTGTCCCGTTGAACAAACGGCGAGCGTCGAAAGACGAGGAGGCGGTCGAGGCGCTCGAGCTCGAGCTGCTGCTCGAGGCCGTCTATCGCCACTATGGCTACGATTTTCGCAACTACGCGCGAACGTCGATTCGTCGTCGGATCGCGAAGCTGCTGAGCGAGGAAGGTCTCGTGACCGTCAGCGGTCTTCAGGAACGCGTGCTGCACGACGCATCGGCCTGGGACCGTTTCCTTCAAGGCATCTCGGTGAGCGTGAGCGCGATGTTCCGCGACCCGCATTTCTTTCTCGCGTTCCGGCGGCGAGCCGTCCCGCTGCTTCGCACCTACCCGTTCATCCGGATCTGGCAGGCCGGGTGCTCGCTCGGCGAAGAGGCCTACTCGCTCGCGATTCTTCTCGAGGAGGAAGGCCTGTACGACCGCAGCCTGATCTATGCGACCGACATCAACGAAGCGACGCTCAGGCAGGCACGCGAGGCCATCTTCCCGGCCGATCTGATGCAGAAGTACACGCAGAACTACCTGGCGTCGGGCGGACAGCAGTCGTTTTCCGAGTACTACACGGCTCGCTACGAGTACGCGGTGATGCGCCCGGCGCTCAAGCGCAACATCGTGTTCTCACAGCACAACCTGGTCAGCGACGGCGCCTTCAACGAGTTCAACGTGATCCTGTGCCGCAACGTGATGATCTACTTCAATCGCGAGCTGCAGGAACGGACGCACGCCCTCTTCTATAGCAGTCTCTCCACCTTTGGTCTCCTCGGGCTCGGATCGAAGGAGTCGCTGCGGCTGTTGCCGCAGGAACCCCTGTACGAACCGCTCGAAACCGGCGAAAAACTCTATCGAAGGATCGCCTGATTCATGCGCACCGAGCTCATCGCGATCGGCACGTCGCTTGGCGGTCTCAACGCGCTGCTGGCGGTCGTTCGCCACCTGCCTCGAGATCTCCCGGCCGCGATCGTGGTGGTGCAGCACCGCGGCGCAACACACAACACCGGTCTCGTCGATTTGCTGCAGGAGAGTACGGCGTTGACGGTGGTCGAGCCGGAGGACAAGACGGCCTTGAAGCCGGGCATGCTGTTTGTCGCGCCGGCTGACTATCACCTGCTCGTGGAGGACCGGGAGTCGCTGGCACTTTCGACCGACGCGCCTGTCCGCTCCGCCCGCCCGTCAATCGACGTGCTGTTCGAGTCGGCAGCCGACGCCTACGGTGACGCGGTCGTCGGCGTGCTGCTGACCGGTGCCAGCGCCGATGGCGCCGCGGGCCTCGCCCGCATCAAGCAACGGGGAGGTCGAGTCATCGTGCAAGATCCAGCGACGGCCGAGTGCGCCACGATGCCATCGGCCGGCATTGCCGCAACAGCGGTGGACTATGTGCTGCCGCTCGAGCGGATCGGCGAGCACCTGCTCGGCCTGGTTGAGGGGACCCGCGTATGACGCGCGCGGTCGACATCCTGCTCGTGGACGACCACGAGGAGAACCTGCTCGCGCTCGAAGCGATCCTGACCGACGAGTCGTACAACCTGGTGAGGGCCCAGTCCGGACGCGGCGCGCTCCGAGAGGTGCTGGCGCGAGACTTCGCGATCATCCTGCTCGATGTCGCCATGCCGGATCTCGACGGCTACGAGACCGCCTCGCTCATCCGCCAGCGGGAACGGTCGCGCGACACGCCCATCATCTTCCTGACGGCCAATTACCGCACCGACATGCACGTCTTTCGCGGCTACTCGGTGGGCGCGGTGGACTACATCTTCAAGCCGTTCACCCCCGAGATTCTCAAGTCGAAGGTGGCCGTCTTCGTCGAGCTGTACAACAAGCGCGAAGCGCTGAAGCGCCACTCAGCAGCGCTCCAGCGGGCGCACGACGAGCTGGAGGACAGGGTTCGCTCGCGAACACGGGAAATCGCGACGGCGAACGAGGCGCTCCGCGCGGAGATTGCCGAGCGGAAACGGATTGAACTGGAACGACTGGAACTGCTCGAGCGCGAACGTCTGGCGCGTGCCGAGGCGGAGTCGGTCAACCGGTTGAAGGACGAATTCCTGGCGACGTTGTCACATGAACTGCGCACACCGCTCAACGCCATCCTCGGCTGGTCGCACTTGCTGACGTCCGGCAAGGCGAACGCCGCGACGTCGCAGCGGGCGCTGAGCGTCATCCGGAACAACGCGATGGCACAGTCGCAGCTGATCGAAGACATTCTCGACGTCTCGAGAATCATCAGCGGCAAACTGCGGCTCAATGTGGCCTCCGTCAATTTGATCGAGGTCATCGACGCGGCGCTCGACTCGGTGTCGCCCGCGGCGGAAGCCAAAGGGATCACCATCGAGCGCGACCTCGAGGACCTCGATCCGATTGCCGGCGATCGGGACCGTCTGCAGCAGGTGTTCTGGAACCTGCTGTCAAATGCGGTGAAGTTCACCCCTCGCGACGGGCGGGTGACCGTGCGGGTCCGCCGACAGGATCAAGACGCCGTCGTCGCGGTCGAAGACAACGGCATCGGCATTTCGCCGGATTTCCTCCCCTATGTGTTCGATCGCTTCAGGCAGGCGGATGGATCAGCCACTCGCCGCCACGGCGGCCTCGGGCTCGGCATGGCGATCGTGCGCTACCTGGTCGAATTGCACGGCGGGACGGTCCGCGCGGAGAGCGAGGGCGAGAACCGGGGCGCAACCTTCACCGCCGCGTTGCCAATCCGGGTGCCCGAAGCGGCCGAGGAGACGGCCGCTACTCAATCAGACGACCTGCCGGTAGCGACGCAAGACACGCCGGATGCCCAGCTCGAGGGGCTTCGCATTCTGGTCGTGGATGATGACGGGGATTCGCGTGGATTCCTCGCGACGCTGCTCGAGGAGCATGGCGCGGAAGTCGTGGCGGCTGGTTCCACTGTCCAGGCGCTCGACCTGTTCCGCTTCCATCAGGTCGACGTGCTGGTCAGCGACATTGCCATGCCAGGGCAGGACGGCTACGACCTGATCCATCGCGTCCGGGACCTGCCGGCCGAACGGGGCGGCCTCACTCCAGCCGTCGCGCTCACGGCCTACGTCCGGGTCGAAGATCAGCACGCGGCGCTCGCCGCCGGCTTCCAGCGGCACTTGAAAAAGCCGGTCGACGCCGCCGATCTGATCGCCGTCGTCGCCGAACTGGCGGCGTTGAAGGTGGAGTAATGAGAGTCATGAAATGCTGATTGCTGATTGCTGAATGACGGCTGATTGCCCACCGTATCCTCGCGGCAATCAGCCAACCTCGTTCAACATTCAACATTTAGCACTCAGCATTTCGTCAAATATAGTAATATTAATATATATCTATGGCTCGCATGCAGCCGCGCCTCGTGGCGTGTCTCCGCCACTACTCCTGGCACACCTTTGCCTCCGACGCGCTCGCCGGGATCACGGTCGGATTCGTCGCCCTGCCGCTCGCCATGGCGTTCGCCATCGCCTCCGGCTTGACGCCGCAAGCCGGTCTCTACTGTGCGGTCGTCGCCGGCGGCCTGATTTCCCTGTTCGGCGGGTCCAGAGTCCAGATCGGCGGACCGACCGGCGCCTTCGTCGTCATCGTCGCCGGCATCGTCGCACGGTACGGCGCCGACGGGCTCTTCATGTGCACGATGATGGCTGGCGGGATCCTCATCGCGCTCGGCGTCACCGGCATGGGCTCAGCGATTCGCTTCATTCCGCGGCCGGTCGTCGTCGGATTCACCAACGGCATTGCCGTCCTGATCGCCAGCACCCAGATCCGGGATTTCTTCGGCCTGCGCCTCGCGTCGGTGCCGAGCGAATTTATTCCCAGGATACGTGCGCTCAGTGGTGCGGCCGGCACCTGGTCGCCGGCGGCGACCGCACTGGCGGTCGGCACGCTCGTGACGCTGATCGTGGCCGCACGGATCTCACGCCGCATCCCGGCATCCATCATCGTGCTGGTTGTCGGGACGCTGATCGTCACTGTCTTCGGACTGAATGTGGAGACGATCGGGTCGCGGTTCGGCACCGTCCCCGCTGGTTTGCCGGCGCTGCGGGTCCCGCAGTTCCACTTTGCGACGATGGGGGCCCTGGTGATGCCGGCCGTCACCGTGGCCATGCTGGGCGCCATCGAATCGCTGATGTCGGCGACGGTCGCTGATCGACTGAGCGGCGACCGGCACGACCCGAACGTCGAGCTCGTCGCCCAAGGTCTGGCCAACATCGCATCGCCACTGGTCGGCGGCCTGCCGGCGACCGGCGCGATTGCCAGGACCGCGACCAACGTGCGCTCCGGCGCGCGGACGCCTGTGGCCGGAGTGATTCACGCGGTCACGCTGCTCATGATTCTTCTCTTCGCTGCGCCGCTGGCGCGCTACATTCCACTGGCCGTGCTCGCCGCCATCCTGATGGTTGTCGCCTACAACATGGGAGAGTGGCGCGAGATTCCTGAACTGTTGCGGCTGACGAAGACGGACGTCACCGTGTGGGTGGTGACGTTCGAGCTGACCGTGTTCACCGACCTGACGATCGCCGTCAGCGTCGGCATGGCGCTCGCTGCACTGCTCTTCATCCGGCGTGTCGTCGATACCACGACGGTGTCGCCGGTCACCGACGACTACGTGCGCGAAGGAGATCCGCACAGCCTGCAGAACAAGACCATCCCGCCGTACGTGAAGATCTTCCGGATTCACGGGCCGTTCCTGTTTGGCACGACCGACAAGCTGCACGTCGTTTACGATCACCTGACTGAGCTGCCGGAGATCGTCGTGCTGCGCCTCCGCAATATGACGGCGCTGGACGCCACTGGCCTGCGCGCACTCGAAGAGCTGGCCGAGGCGATGCACAAGTCAGGCAGATGCCTGATCCTGTGTGGCGCGCGCCATCAGCCAGCCCGCCTCATCGCCCGCGCGGATTTTCACCGCCACGTTGGCGACGCGAACATCTGCGTGCACCTGCACGACGCGCTCGAGCGCGCACGGGCAGTGCACGAAGAGCATCGGTCGATCGCGCCTGGTCCTCAATCGGTCACGGCGTAGATTTCCATGCCCAGCGCTACGTTTCCCTCCACCGAACTCCAGACGCTGAAAGCGCAGTTCTTCAAGTCGCTGGCGCATCCGATTCGCATTCGCATCCTCGAAATCCTGGTCAGGGGCGAGGTGAAGGTCCAGGACCTTCAAAAGGCACTCGACCTGGATCAGCCGATCGTGTCGCAACAGCTCGCTCGCCTTCGCTCGAGCGGCATTGTCGTGACCCGCAAGGAAGGAACGACGACGTTTTACGCGGTGTCGGATCCCATGCTGGGGGATTTGCTGCAGGTAGCCAGAACCATTCTCAATCGGCAGCTCGTCGGGGTTCGCTCGCTGTTGCGAGAGCTGGCGAGCGAAGACAGAGAAAAGGGACAAGGGAAAAGGGAGAAGGGAAAAGGCAAGAGCAAAGAGTTTTTCACGGCGCGCTCATGACTCCTTAGCGGCCACAGGCTCATAGTGAAGGCATAGGAATTCTGCCTGGAGGCTGCTATGTCCGCGATGTCTGATCGGTTGCTGCTCTGGAGTCCCCGGGTCGTTGGCGTTCTGCTCAGTCTTTTCCTCGGCCTGTTCGCGCTGGACGCCTTCAGCCCCGGCACGCCGATCCTGAGAGCGATTCCCGCGTTCTTCGTACACCTCATTCCCGCCGCGATTGTCCTGGCGCTCGTCATGATTGCATGGCAATGGGAATGGATCGGCGGCCTGGCCTTCGTAGGGCTTGCCGTCATCTATCCGCTGATGGTCGGGCGGCGTCACGCGGACTGGGTGCTGCTCATCTCAGGTCCGTTGCTGATTCTGGGCGCGTTGTACTTTTGGAGCTGGCATCACCGGAGGCTTTTGCGCACGCCCTGACCGGCACCGTCTTTGCTGAGTGGTAAAACGATGGGCGGGCCGTCGATTCAGCCAGACGCAGTACGCCGATGGCATCGCGCGATGGGGACCGTCGCGTTGACGACTGCCATTGCCTGCGGTGGCTCGGGTAACCCCGTGGCGCCCTCCCAGTCTCCGCTGCCGGTCGCCTCCGAGAGCGCGAACTTCCGATATCACTACGCCGCCGGAGACGCGGTCGATGCCACCTGGCAGGAGGCGTACCACCTGTGGGCCACCGCCACGCTCGGCGTGCAGGTGCCCCAGAAAATCGAGTACAACAAATACCGGAGCCGGCAGGAGATGGGCGACCACACGGGCAACTACAACACCAATGGGTTTGCTGACCCCGCCCGTTTCGAGATCCACACGCTCTTCTCGACCGACAATCACGAGATTGTCCACATTTACACGTCGCTGTTTGGGCGCCCTTCGGACTTCTTCAACGAGGGAATTGCGGTCGCGATGCAGACCGACCCACCGGCCGGTAATTTCGACGCATTCTTCAATGGACAACAAGTGCACCAGGCCTGCCGGCTATACCTTCAGTTCGGTACGCTCGTTGTGCCACTCGATCGCGCGATCCAGACGGATACTTTCCGCGCCATCACCGATCAGGTATTGAGTTACCGTGAGGCGGGATCATTTGTGCGCTTTCTGATCGATCGCTACGGGATGACCGAGGTCCGCGAATTCTTCCGAATCAGCAGCCGCGGCGATGACACGGGAACGATCAGGCAGCGTTTCAACAGCGCCTTCGGCGTTTCATTCGACGCCGCCGAGAGTGCCTGGATGACGATGCTGAAGAGCCCGTAACGTCAGTCCGTGTCTGGACTACCGGTCTTGTGCAGCGCGTTGTCAATGGAATGGCCGATGGTCAGCACCACCAGCGTGACTCCAACAGCAATCGTCGCGGCGCGCCAGAGGCCGGCTCCAACTGCCACCCCGGTCGCGGATACCATCCAGACGGAGGCGGCCGTTGTCAGACCGTGGACCGGTCGTGCGCCCGCGTGATGAAGAATCGCGCCTCCACCGATGAACCCGACTCCGGCGACCAAGCCCTGGACGATCCGGCTTGCCGCGGACAGATCGGTGCCGGAGCGACCGAACTGCAGGCCCACGTAGGTCAGGAGCGCCGCGCCGAGCGATACGAGCGCATGCGTCCGGAGCCCGGCCGGTTTCAGGGACATCTCTCGATTCGCTCCGACCGCGGCTCCGAGGACCGTCGCGAGCAGCAGACGCAGGGCGAGCGCAGCCGTGTCGGCCGGAACACTAACGCTGTCCATCTGACCCGGCTGCGCCTGTGAGATTCATCGCCCGGTAGTTTACTCCCTGACTAGTGCGCAGGTCCCGGCAAGGTGCAAAGCTTCAGTGATGCCCGCCGGCTTCAACGTCACTTTCATGACACCGTCGCGCTGCGAGGAGAACAGGTCCAGCGCCTCGTGAATGTCGTCCAGCCCGAACGTATGCGTCAGCAGCGGCGAGAGATCGACGCGCCGCGATGCGACCATCGCCATCAGTCGTCGCATCCGTTCCTTTCCTCCTGGACAGAGCGTCGTGACGATCTTCTGATCTCCGAGACCTGCGTGGAAGGCATCGTAGGGAGCGGCCACCTTTCCCGAGTACACGCCCAGGCTCGACAGTGTGCCGCCGGGACGCGTCGAGCGAAGCGCATTCTCGAACGTGGCCTGTTGCCCCAATGCCTCGATGGTGACGTCAGCGCCGCGCCCGTCGGTCAGCCTCTTGATCGCGGCCACCGGATCCTGGTCACGATAGTTGATGACGACGTTTGCGCCGAAACGTTTGGCCATCTCGAGCCGGGCGGGGACCGAGTCGATGCCGATGATGAGCGATGCGCCACGAAGCTTCGCGCCGAGGGTTGCACAGAGGCCGATTGGGCCCTGGGCGAAGACGGCGACGCTGTCGCCCACGCGAATGTTCCCGCTTTCCGCGCCGGAGAGACCGGTGGAGAAGATGTCGGTGACAAGCACGACCTCCTCGTCAGTCAGTTCGGCGGGAATAGGTGCGAGATTCGCGCGCGCGTCCGGAACGAGCAAGTACTCGGCCCACGCGCCGTCGATCGTGTTGCCGAAGCGCCACCCGCCGAGCGGGCCATGACACTGCGAATGCGCCGAGTTCAGGCAGTAGAAACATTGCCCGCATGGCGTGATCGCACCCACAACCACGCGCTGGCCCACGAAGTAGTCGTCTTCGAGTCCGTCGCCGAGCGATTCAATTATGCCGACCGGTTCGTGTCCGAGAATCAAGCCCGGCTTCACCGGGTACTCGCCCTTCACGATATGCACGTCGGTCCCGCAAATCGTTGTCGTCGTGACGCGAATGACCGCCTCACCGGCACGGGCGACAGGCTTCTTTCGTTCTTCGATTTCAATGGTTCCTGGCCGACGGAACACAGCGGCCTTCATCAGCTCCATGACGTCCTCGATTCCTGAAACTACTTCTGGACATTCGAGGATCGGGCAATATGAATGCCTGATCGGAACGGTCGAAAATCGTCGAGTAGTAGGGGGTCGCCACGTGGCACCGGTGCGTCCGTGCTCCGGTTGCCGACAATCCGGCACGTGCGCCTGCAAGACCAAGGCATCGCGTACGGTCCGGGACATGCTCGGATAGGACACATGCCAACCACTGCCTCCACTTTTACTTACAGCGCCGACGTCGTCCTGCGTGACGGCTCGACAGTTCATCTACGACCGATTCGTCCAGACGACGATGGGCGGCTACTCGACCTGCTGCATCGGATGTCGGAGGACGCGCTGTATTACCGGTTCCTGAGCGTCCCGAAAATCGACCGGGAAAAAGCGCAGGAAATGGCTCGCGTCGATCCAGGGCGGCAACGCGTGCTGGTCGCCGAGTACGCGGGGACGATTATCGCGACCGCCGGTTACTACTCCGGTGGGCACGCGGACCGAGCAGAGGTGGCGTTTGCCGTCGCTGATGACTGGCGAGGACGGGGCGTCGGCACCCGCATGCTCGAGTGCCTGGCGGAAATCGGCCGCCGCAGCGGGATTGGAACCTTTGACGCCTACGTGCTCGGGGAGAACCGGCGAATGATGGACGTGTTCCTGGAGTCCGGCTTCGCTGTGAGCCGCCGCCTCGACCACGGCGTTTTTCACGTCGCGCTCGACCTCGAGCTCTCGCCAACGTTCACCGATCGAGCGGCGGAGCGATCGCAGAGTGCCGCCGCGGCTTCCATGCGGCCATTCTTCGAACCGAAGGTCGTCGCCGTCATCGGCGCCAACCGGTCGAGGGGCCGCATTGGATCGGAAATCCTTCACAACATGATCGCCAGCGGCTTTCCTGGCCGAATCGTCCCGGTTCACCCGCAGGCGGGCACCGTCGAGGGCCTCCCCGCGGCCCGGCGTGTGTTGGACATCGATGGACCGGTGGATCTCGCCGTCGTTGCCGTACCGGCGGCGATGGTGCTGGCGGCCGTCGAGGACTGCATTGCGAAGGGAGTCAAAGCGCTCGTCGTCATCACCGCCGGATTCGGCGAGACCGGTGAGCCTGGCGCGGCACTGGAGCGGCAGATTGTGGACAGAATCCGCGCCGCGGGAATCCGCATGATCGGGCCCAACTGCATGGGCATCATCAACACCGATCCGGCAGTACGGCTCAATGCGACGTTTTCGCCTGTTTATCCCCCGGCGGGACGGATTGCGTTCTCGACGCAAAGCGGCGCGCTTGGGCTTGCGATCCTCGAGTACGTCACGCGGCGGAACCTCGGCATGTCCACGTTTGCCTCGATTGGCAACAAGGCTGACGTTTCCAGCAACGACTTGATTCAGTTTTGGGCGAATGACAAACGTACCGACGTCATTCTTCTATACCTCGAGAGCTTCGGCAATCCGCGCAAGTTTTCACAGATCGCCGCTCGCGTTGGTCGTCGAAAGCCCATCGTCGCGGTCAAGGCTGGTCGATCGTCGGCCGGTGCGAGGGCCGCGTCGTCGCATACGGGCGCTCGGGCAACCAACGACGTGCTGATTAATACGCTGCTTCGCCAGTCGGGTGTGATACGAACCCATACGCTGGAGGAGATGTTCGACGTCGCGGCGTTGTTGGCCAATCAACCGATTCCTGAGTCGGGCCGTGTCGCCATCGTGACCAATGCCGGCGGCCCCGGCATTCTCGCGGCGGATGCGTGTGAGGCTAATGGCCTGACGGTGGCGTCGCTGACGGAGGACACGACGACCGCGTTACGCGCGTTCCTGCCGCCGGCCGCGAGTGTGACGAACCCGGTGGACATGATTGCATCGGCCAGCGCGGACGACTACCGGCGCACGATCCAAATCGTTCTCTCAGATCCCAACGTCGATAGCCTGCTCACCATCTTCATTCCGCCGATCGTCACCGTTGCCGAAGAGGTTGCGAACGCCATTCAGCAAGCGGCCGCAGGTTCGAAAAAACCGGTGCTGGCGACGTTCATGGGCGTGCAGAACACCCTCGCCGTCGGCACCATTCCGACGTATCTCTTCCCCGAGTCGGCAGCGGTTGCTCTGGCACACGTCACCGAATACTCCCAGTGGCGGCGGCAACCGGTCGCAGCCCCGCCACATCTCGCGGAATTCAACCGCGACCGAGCGCGGGAAGTCGTTGCGGCTGCGCTTGCATCCGGCGGAGGCTGGCTCGACCCAGCAGCGACGAACGACTTTCTGAAAGCCGCGGGCGTCAGTACTGCAGACGCTCGCATGGCGAAGACCGCAGCCGAAGCGGAGGAGGCGGCATCCGCCATCGGGTTTCCTGTTGTGATGAAGGGCCTGGGGGCAACGCTCCTGCACAAGACAGAGGCCGGCGCCGTCAGGTTGGGACTGAAAGACGGTGATGCGGTGCGAATGGCGTTTACGGAGCTTCAAACCATTCTGAAAGAGCGGCTCGACGGGGTCCTGGTCCAGCAGATGGTTACCGACGGTGTCGAGATGGTGGTCGGAGGTCTGAACGACAGGCTGCTTGGCCCCGTCATCATGGCGGGCACCGGCGGAGTATTCGTCGAGCTTCTTGGCGACACGGCGTTCCGAATGTGTCCGTTGACCGAACCAGAAGCCCGCGCGCTGATTGAAGACGTACGGGGGCGGGTTCTGCTTCGGGGATACCGTGGCGCTCCGCCGGTAGATGAAGACGCGTTTCGCGCTCTCTTGCTCGCCGCGTCACAACTTCTCGATGCCTGCCCGGAAATCGAGGAGATGGATCTGAATCCCGTGATCGTGCGTCGAAAGGGTGCAATAGTGGTCGATGCCCGCATCAAGGTCGGCGCTCCAGGCGAGAGTCATCGATCGCGTCGCATCTCTTACTGAAAAGCGGTTTCAAAGCCTCGTGCGACAGCGGCGAACGAGCGCGCGAGTGAGCCCACGCGATCGGAGCGCGCCATCGAAGCGGCGCGCGAGAGCGCATGTAGGGGAGTTCGAGGGGCGAAGCCCTCGGACTGATTAAGAACCGAGCGGGGAATCTTTCGCACGACGGGGAGATTTTGCGTGCTCCGATCCAGTGCGCTGCCGATCTTGCTTCGGAAAAATCAGACCACGCGACAGGCACATCTATTGCTCTTGAAGATCAGACTCACACTTCCAGAGGATGAATCATGATCGCAGTCCGTTACGCGCAGCGTCCCTCGCCAAATCTCGACTTCGTCAGGCTACTCGAGATTGTGAGAGGAGAGTTTCTGGAGATGCCCGGACTCAGGCTGACCAGACAGCAGGCGCGGCGCCTCTGGGCGCTGGACGCCGACACGTGCGACGCTGTCCTCAGCACGCTGGAGGGTTCGGGATTCCTTCGCCGAACGCGCGAAGGCAAGTACATGCTGGCGTTCCCAACAGCTTGAGGCGAGCGCCAGCTCATCCATGAACATTGGTGAGTCGGCGAATCGCTGAATTGGTGAATTGGCATCGCGCGGCTACCGCCGCGGGTTAACAGCACGCGTGATAGCGCGTGCGAAGCCGAATTCACCCATCCACCAACTCACCCACTCGCCACGTCACTTCGGTAATTCGACCCAAATCCAGCCGCGGAGATCGCCGTCTCTGAAACCGACGGCTTGATCCTTGGGATACCGATCCTTCAGCTCAGCGCGCACTCTCGCGTTCAATTGCTCTTCCGGCCCATGGCACGGGGAGCAGATGGCCCGATGCGCGATCGGTCGCATGACGCCCACGCGTTCGCCCAGATCGACAACGAATCCATCGACCGACGCGGCCTTGGTGTCGGCGTATTGCTTCACGATGGGAGCGGCCCATGGCTTCGGCGCGTTCGATGGCGTTCGGAGGCGCGCGGACGTCCGGCCCGCGGCGATACCCTCCTCGCGTCCGATCCGATGAATCAATGTGGTTGCTGACAGATGACATTGCTGAACCGCGTCGCCGGGTCCGCCGGCAGTGAGCTCGCGGGTCAGTTCGGCTGACGTGGCGTTCTGGATCGCAACGACGATCAGGTCAGCGTGTTGAATGGACGGGCGCAGAGCCGCCGGCGCCTGCCGGATTGGATACGTCGGCCACTCCTGTGCGGTTTGTGCGCCGATGCTGGAGACCCAGATCGGCAGGAGCATCGCGGCGATGGAGGCAATCAGGCGTGTCATGTCGTCCTCCCTTCCTGAGCGAATGCGTTTGACGCACGAACGTTGCCGCCATCGAGGCCCACGAGAATCAGGCGAACACGGGCGCGACGCCGGATTTCCGTCAATGCAAGGGTCAATGTGCGAGAAAGCCAGCGGTTTGCCGCGCTGCCGTTCGGAACGACGGTTGCACTTTCCCTGCTGGAGGTCACCATGATTAAGGTGAAAACCATTCTCGTTCCAACCGACTTCAGCGATTGTTCCGATGCGGCGGTAAAGTACGGTTACGCGCTCGCCGAGGCGTTTGGCGCGACCATCCACCTTCTGAATGTCGTCCAGGATCCGTATACGATGCCTTGGTCCGCCGATGCGTTTGCCGCGCCGATTGGTGACATGATTACTGATTGGGAAGCCCAGGCTCGGCGCCGTCTCGTCGAGATCGTGCCGGCAGCGTCGCCAGCCGCCACCGTACTCAAGACGCTGGTCGGTTCGCCTTATTCGGCGATTGTGCGCTACGCTGAACAACATCACGTCGACTTGGTCGTGGTGGGCACCCACGGCCGCGGTCCTCTCGGGCACATGCTGCTCGGCAGCGTCGCTGAGCGGGTCGTTCGCACCGCGCCCTGTCCGGTGCTGACGGTCCGTCACCCCCAGAGAGAGTTCGTGATAGGTGAGCTGACGGACGAGAAGATCGCGATGATCGCCGGTTCTCCGGCTTCGTGACACGCATCGGCGGCCGTCGACTGGCAGTCGGATTGCGTACCAAGGTGAAATCATGACCTCGATCACATCCGTGCTTTGTCCAATCGACTTTTCGGACGGCTCACGTGGCGCGCTGAGATATGCCAATACTGTGGCAGCTCACTTCGGGGCGCACCTGACACTGCTCGTCGTCAACGACCCGCTGTTGACAGAGGCCGCTCATCTCGCGGCTGGCGGGTCGCACCTCGTATCCGATACCGTCAAGGAGATGCAGAAGTTCCACCGGCAGTCGCTGGGAGCCAGGGCGACGGCGGACGCCAAGTTCGAGGTGGCCACCGGGAAGCCCGCGTCGGAAATTCTGCGCGTGTCGCGTGCGCTGCGATCGGACGTCATCGTAATGTCATCGCACGGTTCATCTGGGTTCAGGAAACTGTTCTTCGGATCGACGACCGAGCGGGTCTTGCGGGAAACGACGGTGCCGACGCTCGTCACGTCGGGCAACGACGCTGGGCCAACGGACGTCGACGACATCCGCAAGCTCGTGCGGCGCATCCTCGTGCCGGTGGACCTGACGTCCGCCACAGCCAATCAGCTGTCGGCTGCCTCACGTGTGGCAAAAGTGCTCGGAGTGCAGTTGCTGTTGATCACCGTGATCGAGCCGCTGCGGCCGCTCGCCGGCCACCAGGATGTGCACGCGGTCGAGACCGAGCGTCGCTATCGTGTCGAAACCGAGCTCGAGCGCCTCGCATCCGAATCGGCAGAGGGCTCGGCGCCCGAGGCGTTGATTGTTTATGGCGAGCCGGCAGAGGAGATCGCCAAGGTCGCGGGCGATCGTGATGCGGGCCTGATCATCATGGGACTGCACTCGTCGCCGATTCTCGGACCGCGCATGGGGTCAGTCACGTATCGCGTGCTGTGTCTCGCGCACCGGCCTGTGCTTGCGATGCCGCCGAAGGTTGATGCGGGCACGCGTACTGAGCCCGAGCAAACAGTTTCGGGAGTCGAGCAGCCCTCCCACCGATAGGACGCTGCTGCACGCCAGCGTCCTTCTCTTTCCCCTGGTTTTTCCGTTCTGGCGGATTGTCGGCGTTTCAATCCGCTGCGTCGAAATCGCGCGTCTGAATCAGCGCGGTTTGCGTGGTCGCGAGATTGCTCTGATCCCGATCGGATCAAGATCTCCGGAAAAACGCCATGCGACCAAGTCCTTCGATACTACTCATCGTCGTTGTGGCGGCGTACGTCGCAAATGCGAGTTGCGGCGGTGGTGATGACCTTCCTGTAGGACCATCACCAGTCTGCTCGTTGGCGATTTCTCCGTCAGAGGCCGGCTTCGCGAGTAGCGGCGGGACGGGTTCCGTCGCGGTGAACGTTGCGTCAGGATGTACGTGGACTGCCACGGCCAACGCCGGCTGGATCGTCATCAGTGCCGGAAACAGCGGAAACGGCCCCGGAACGATCTCCTATTCAGTCGATGCGAATTCTGCCGTGCAGTCGCGATCCGGTGTCGTCACCGTCGGCGGTCGGAGTCACTCCATCAGCCAGCAGGGGCGTCCGGCGGCGGTTTGCAGTTACACCCTGTCACCCGAGGCGGCGACGTTCGACGACGAGGGCGGCAGTCGAACATTTGCTGTGAGCACTGCGCCAGAATGCGGGTGGACGGCGAGCAGCACGGCGTCGTGGGTCGTCGTGAACGCGGTGAGTCACGGTCCCGGCAGCGGACAGGTGTCGTACACGGTAGCGGCCAACAACGAACCCGCCGAGCGAAGCGCGACGATCATTGTCGCGGACCTGACGTTCGCGATCAGACAATTGGGCGAGCCGGTAGCGTGCCAGTACTCGGTGAGCCCAATCGAATTCAACCCTTGCATGCCTGGCGGCAGCGTGACGGTCACGTTGACGACGCAGGCGAGCTGCGCCTGGACGGCCGCGCCCGACGCGTCGTGGCTCAATCTGCCTTCCGGCACGTCCGGCACTGGCTCGAGCGTCATAACGATCCGGTACTCGGACAACTACGATGCGCCGCGTCAAGGCACGGTGATGGTGAGGTGGCCGACACCAACGGCTGGTCAGAATGTTCGCGTCGTCCAAGCCGGCTGCCGTTATGCAGTCAGTCAAGCTTCGTTCGACTTCACATTCAGCGGCGGGAACGGCAGCTTTACCGTCATCCAGCAGAGCGATCCGACGGCATGCGGCGGCGCAACACAGGATCGGTGCGTCTGGACGGCGGTGTCCGACGTTCCTTGGGTCACCATCACCAGCTCGATGCCACGCGCCGGTGACAATCCGGTCGCGTTTGCGGTTGCATCCAACGATGGCGCTGCGGGGAGAGTCGGACACGTGACCGTGCGCGACAACGTCGTCACGATCACGCAGGGAAGACGCTGATAAAGCGGAACGGCGGTGCTGCGGTGCTCGTCTCTCCGCTGCCTTTGCGGCGCGATGCCGGCGCTACAACACCGCTGTCGGAGGGTGCAACTCGCGTCAGCCCACCAGCCGCAGCGTGCGTTTGACGCGTGAGCGCGTCTGGCGTCTGGCCCGCTTCTGCGCCCTGACCGCCAACACCGGAATCGACGCCTGACGCAGGACGCGATCGGTCGTCGATCCGACCAGCAGCCTTCGCACGCCACCAAGACCTCTCGAACCCATGACGATGAGGTCGCAGCGCATGCGCTTTGCGGTCTTGAGTATCTCGCGGGCCGGATTGCCGATCGCCGCAACGCATCTCGTGGTCGGCACGGATGCCCGTCCGGTGTGCAACACCTTGACGGCAAACTTGTGGACCTCGCTGCGCAAATCATCCAGGGACACGTCTGGAAAAGCGACCGGCTCCATTCCGGCGGTCGTCGGATCGTGGACGTAGAAGACGGTGATCCGTATCGCCCAGTCTTTCGCGAGATCGCCCGCCACGCGAAGGGCGGCCCGCGACGGATCCGAAAAATCGATCGGACAGAGGATGTTCGAAAACGCCGGGCGCGGTTCGGCTTGTAGTGGCATAGCAAGACTCCGAACGGAGAGTCGGCAAGCGGGATGCCACTGGAAACTGCGGCGGATTTCGCATCCGCCCCATGCCGCCGTCGGATTCCCGTCGGTGTGCCTACGCCACGGTCGCCGTGTGATGCCGCGGATCGAGCGGCAGCGCGATCGTGACGACCGTCCCCCGGGGCGGCGGACAATCAATCGTAATCGTGCCGTGATGGCGCTCGATGATCCGTTTCGCCGTCGGCAGGCCGAGACCGGTGCCGCGGTGCTTGGTCGTGAAGAAGGGTTCGAAGACACGCTCGCGGACGTCGGGTGGAATGCCGGGGCCGTCATCCGCGATGGTGATGCGGCACATTCCATCACCGGTGGTGACGTTGACCCGGATCCGGCCGGCTCCTTCCGTCGCCTGCACGGCATTGAGGATCAGGTTGACGAGCACGATTTGGAGCTGCTCGGCATCCGCGCTGATTGCCACAGGCGAGGCGGTGATGTCGACCGCGGTGCCGGTGTGGGCCGGATCCTTCTTGAGCAGCGACGTGATGCGTTGCAGCAGCACGTCAAGCGAGACGGGAGCGAGCTCAGGCTCACGCGGCCTGGCAAAAACCAGCAGATCCTGAACGATGTCGTTGAGGCCGTCCAGCCGGTCGACGACGTCCTTCAGCACCAGGCGATCCCGGGCACCCTCTGGCATGCGCGTGCCAATCACCTGGAGCGCGCCGCGGATGCCGGCGAGGGGATTCTTCACTTCGTGCGCGACGACCGCCGCCATCTCTCCCAGCCTCGCCAGCGCAGCCTGCTCGCGCAGTAGCGCCTCTGATCGTTTGCGCTCGGTGATGTCCGAGCGAATCGCCATGTACTGGTACGGCCTGCCACGTTCATCGAGAAACGGAACGATTGTCGTATCGACCCAATAAAGCGACCCGTCCTTTGCGCGGTTGCGAATCTCACCTCGCCAGATCTGGCCATTGGCAATGGTTTGCCACAGATCTCGAATGAACTCCTTCGGGTGATATCCCGAATTGATGATGCGGTGATCCTGTCCGAGGAGCTCTTCGCGCGCGTACTTCGAGATCTGGCAGAACTTGTCGTTGGCGTACGTAATCCGGCCTTTCACGTCGGTTGTCGCGACGATAGCGGCCTGGTCGAGCGCGAACGTCGTGTCGGCCAGATGCTTGGCGGATCGATCCAACGCGTGCCCGACCCTGCGATAGCCCATGACCAGCCACGCGCTGATCCAGATGCCGATGAGCGCAAAGGTCCGATTTGCGATTCCGTAATGGAGCGGCCCGGCGTGCGGCGCCAACCAGCCGCCGACGATGGTCAGAACGGTCACGACCGCGGATGCCGTCAGCGGAAATCGCGAGTCGCGGCTGAACAGACCGAGCAGGATCACGACCCCGTACAGCGCGCTGATCGCCACATCGAAGGGCAGAAACAGGTCGGCGACGAACACGCTGCCGGCGACGACGGCACTGATGATGAACAGCTGCCGATCGGTCCAGGCGCCGGCGCGAGGCATCAGCTGCGGCATGTGGATCGAGGTTTGAAAGTGTTCCGTCCGTCCGGGGTCTGAATATGAGAAATGCTAGCGTACACGCCGCTGCCGATCAGGGGTCGGCCGGGGCCGCCGCGGGATTTTCCCCTCGGCTCGGCAAATATTCCTCCAGCATGACGTCCGTCCTCATCGTCGACGACGAGCCGCTCATACGCTGGTCGGTCGGCGAAAGTCTGGCCGCCAGGGGTTACAACATTGTCGAAGCCGCGTCGGCGCGGGAGGCGCAGACGTGCCTCGCGGACAGGCGCGACATCGGCGTCGTCCTGCTCGATTTGAAGCTGCCGGATTCGACAGATCTGACTCTTCTGCGCAGTCTCCTCCGCCATCCCGATCCGCCGCGCGTCATTCTGATGACCGCTCACGGTTCTGTCGAGACGCTCCAGGAAGCGATGCGGGCCGGGGCATTTCGCGCCGTCAGCAAGCCTTTCGACCTCGACGCCATGGCGGATATGGTTCGCGATGCGGTAGCCGTGTAGCGTTCCGCCGTTCGTGACGTTCTGAATCCGGCGGCTCCGCCGTTCCCATATAATCCCAATTCATGCCCACCGTTCTGGTCGTCGACGACGAGCAGTTGATTCGGTGGTCGCTGTCCGAGCGGCTGACGGCTGACGGGTGCACCATCTTCGAAGCGGGGACGGCGCGCGACGCGCTCGAGCGTTTCGGCCCGGACATCGACCTGGTGCTGCTCGATTATCGGCTGCCCGATTCCGACGGGCTGCGCGTTCTCAAGAAGATGAAAGCGCTGCACCCCGACGTCCCCGTAATTCTGCTGACCGCATTCTCCAGCATCGAGACTGCCGTCGAGGCGATGAAACAGGGGGCCTACCACTACGCGAACAAGCCGTTCAACCTGGACGAAATTGCGCTGGTGGTGGCGAAGGCGCTGGAAACGACGGCCCTGCGCCGCGAGGTGCGCCAGCTTCGCGCGTCCCGATCGGAGCCCTATGCGCTGTCGCGTATCGTTGGTGAAGGCACGGCGATGCAGCGGCTTCGAGCTCTTCTCCAGCGCATTGCCACCAGCCCGGCGTCCACGGTGCTGCTGACCGGCGAGAGTGGGACGGGCAAGGATCTGGCGGCGAAGATCATCCACTACAACTCGGACCGCGCGTCTCGCCTGTTCATGAACATCACCTGCTCGGCACTCCCCGAGACGCTGCTCGAAAGCGAGCTGTTCGGCCACGAGCGGGGCGCGTTCACCGACGCGCGACAGCAGAAGACCGGACTCCTCGAATCGGCGGAAGGAGGCACGGTGTTCCTTGATGAGATTGGCGAAATGTCGCCGGCGCTGCAGGCAAAGCTGCTGCGGTTTCTGGAGGAGAAATCGTTCAAGCGGATTGGCGGGGCGGCGGACATCCGGGTCGATGTCCGCGTCGTCGCCGCAACGAACCGCGATCTCGAGGACGCCGTGGCGCACGGGAATTTCCGCGCCGACCTGTATTACCGGCTCAACGTCATGCAGGTGCAGTTGCCGCCGCTGCGCGAACACGCGTCCGATGTGCCGCTCCTCGTGGCGTTCTACGTCGATCTGTTCAACCGTGAATTCCGGAAGCAGGTCCGCGGCGCGTCGCCGGCGTCGCTCGCGTTGCTCAGTGGATACCGATGGCCCGGAAACATCCGTGAACTTCGAAACGCGGTCGAACGCGCGATGCTCCTCGCGGACGGTGAATGGCTCGAACCGGCGCATTTCCCGATGGCCGTCTCCCGGCGATCGACCTCCGGCACCTACGATCTCCCTGACGAAGGCCTCAATCTCGAGCAGGTCGAACGCGAACTGGTGATGCAGGCATTGACCCGCACCGGTTGGAACCACACCAAGGCCGCGGCGCTTCTCGGCCTCAACCGCGATCAGATCCGGTATCGGATCGAGAAGTTCGGCCTCGAGAAAACCGCCGGCCGCGAATAATCACACAGCAGACCGGAAAATTCCCCGCCGAACGCTTGCCCTCCCGGCTCGCAACCGTCGTGCCGACGAAAGATTGCCTGTTTTTCCAGCAAATCACGGCGGATGGGTCGTGGCATAGCGGTTGCTCTGACG